>ERZ1673698.111-NODE-111-length-137943-cov-15.282969_pt1 | contig 137943 bp, 113 predicted proteins | sample MGYA00580228_ERZ1673698 | MGnify/ENA primary metagenome ERZ1673698 (study PRJEB41218, sample SAMN15661768) | gut metagenome | host: Homo sapiens | place: Canada: London | collected 2015-08-20/2019-03-30 | study: EMG produced TPA metagenomics assembly of... | reverse complement strand
CATGGAGCGAGCCAAAAAGTGGGACAATCAGCGGCCCCTCTTTTCTTAGACCGAATAGACATCCAATGCAAGATTACGCCCGTACCCTTCAAGGACATCTCCAAGGTGGAGCCGGGCGAGCCCATCGCCCCGACCTCGATGGCTCAGAACGTGTAGAGGTGCAGCACATCAGCGAAGCCATCGGATACCGCAACCTCGATAGAGGCGATTGGGCTGAGAGAGGACTGTAAGGCAATGGATGGGCTAACACACAACAGAGACTAAATGAGCAATTCTATAGAAATATACCGTTCGGAAGACGGAAGTGTGCAGCTGAATGTAAAGCTGGAAAATGAGACCGTATGGCTGACACAAAACCAGATGGCTGAGTTGTTTAATCGCGATAGAACTAAGAGGGAATAACCATTTTTACCATCAAATGCCAACCAAGACTACACATTATCTGAAATTTATCCAAATAAGTTTTCCTCTCTGAACAATTAGCAGTATCTTTGTGACAGCGATTATCTTACATAAACATAGGGAACCTATGACCGGTCTTCATCCAGAGGGGCATGCGGCAACCGACGACGCTCCCCGCTCCAGCCGTAGATGAAGAACAGCGCATGGAGTCTCTACATATAATAACTACTGCAAACCACATTACTACAGATGTCACGCCTATTGAAACACGGAAGAGTATGGCTCGCCACAGCCCTGTGTCTGCTTGCCACCCTACACATATCTGCCCAGTCGCGCCAGCCCTGGGAGGAATATCTGATGCAGTCGGGGCTGATAGAAGACATCGAGAACGAGGATATCAGCGAGCGCTACGACGAGCTGTGCGAACTCGCTGCCAACCCCATCAACCTCAATCATTCTACTCCCGAGCAACTCAGACAGTTGCCCTTTATCACACCCGAAGAGTATCTGCGACTGGTGGAATATATAGATAAGGTGGGCGAGGTGCATACATGGGCCGAGCTGCTGGTGGCCGACATCACCGACAAACGGCGGATGCGGCTCCTGCAATACTTTGCCTATCTCGGTGAACCGGCGAGCAGCAAGAAGGCGTTCTCGCTCAACAATATCCTGAAATACGGCAAGCACGAGGCTATGGGCTACTTCAAACTGCCCTGCTATGACCGTCGCGGTGACGACCATGGCTATCTGGGTTATCCCTACCGCCACTGGGTGAGATATACCTTCAACTACGGACAGGATGTCAAGGTGGGACTTGTGGGCGCGCAGGACGCGGGCGAACCCTTCTTCAGTCAGCCCAACTCTATGGGATACGACTATTACAGTTTCTACATCCAACTGCAGAACCGGGGATGGCTGCGCTCACTGGTGGTGGGACGCTACCGGCTGCGGATAGGGTCGGGACTGGTGATGAACACCAATTACAGCTTCGGCAAACTGTCGGCACTCAACGGCCTGGGGCGCCAGAGTACCGTGATAAGCGGACACTCGTCGCGCTCGGAAGCCAACTATCTGCAGGGAGCCGCTGCCACGATAGACATGAGCAGTCGCATCGAAACCACCCTCTTTGCCTCTCACCGCCTCGTCGATGCTACGCTCAACTCTGACTCGCTCACCGTGGCCACCCTGCTCAAGAGCGGCTACCACCGCACCCAGAGCGAGATAGACCGACGCCACAACACCGCCCAGACGCTATGGGGAGCCAATGTGGCTTATCACCACGGCGGACTGCGACTGGGGCTGACGGGAGTCTACAACAGCTACAACCGACTGCTGCGCCCCGACACCACTGCCCTCTACCGCCGATATGCTCCCACGGGCGACAGGTTCTGGAATATCGGCGCCGAGTACAGCTGGCTGTCACCCCAGTGGGCTTTCTCCGGAGAGACAGCCACGGGCGACGGCGGCGGCATAGCCACCATCAACCGCCTCAGCTTCTCCCCCACCCAGTCGCTGTCGCTCATAGCCATCCAGCGCTTCTACAGCTACCGCTACCATGCCCTCATGGGCCGCTCGTTTGCCGAAGGCACCCAGGTGAGCAATGAGAACGGACTCTACCTCTCTGCCATCTGGCACCTGGCGCGCCACTGGAACCTACTCGCCTATACCGACTATGCCTACTTCACCTGGCCCCGCTACGGCGTGTCCTTCGCCTCCCACGCGTCTGACAATCTGGTGCAGATAGAGTATCGCCGTCGTCTGCTCTCTTGGCAGACGCGCTATCGCCTCAAGCTGCGGCAGAAGGACAATGCCACCCATACGGCTCTCGACGACTATGCCACCCACCGCGCACAGACTACACTCAGCATACAGAGCGGACGATGGACCTCGAAGACACAAATGGGCATGGCCTACAGCACCAAGGGCGAGAGCAGCATGGGATGGAGCGCCGCCGAGCAGATACGCTACGCCGGCAGTTGGCTGCAGCTCTCCGCCGCACTCTCCTACTTTGACACCGACGACTACGAAAGCCGCCTCTATGGCTACGAGTACGGACTGCTCTACTCGTTTGCCAATCCTGCATTCTACGGCCACGGCATACGCTACGCACTCACAGCCCGCGCCACACTGTCGCGCAGGGTGATGATAGCGCTCAAGGCAGCCACCACCGACTACTTCGACCGCGACCACATATCGTCGGGCCTGCAGCAGATAGACGCCAGTTCGCAGACCGATATAGAGATGCAGTTGAGAATAAGGTTGTGACAAACAATAAGGAGTGCAATGATGTGGGGAGAAATGTGTGGTCGTGTTGGAGATTCGTACAAAATAAGCCTGTGGCTGTCTCAGCCATATATGGGTCAACAACACTGTGGAGAGATTTAATATAGGATTATCGTGGAGAGTATTTTCTTACGTCATCGTTTCCACATATTGCACTCCTTATGTATTCGTTTTCTTTAAGAGCAAGGCCCACTATTCAGCATAGTGTCCTTGCGTGTTTGTAACTCAGATAAAATATATTCCGATTAGTTAGTGTTTGCATAGGATAACATCATACATCTTTTGTAATTAACTCTTGTGACTGCAAATATACGAAAAACCGCGACACCTGCCAACCCCCCTTTTCCGGCATTATGCCCTGAAAGGGTGAAAAGCCCGACAAGAGGCCGAAAACGGGGATAAAAGGGAAAAAATAACCATGCAGGTCAAAAAAATCGTGGATAAAAGGTTTACTGTTGTGATAAATGACTAACTTTGTATGGTTAAGACAGCCGCCGCACCGTCGCTTAGAGCCATCTGGAGCCATCGTCAAGTCGCTGTCTTGTAGCATCTTACTCTCAATCTGCCGAATATGAACCACGTGAAAAGACATATACACCTATTATCCCTCATCGCTGCCTCTCTCCTCTTGGCAGCCTGCAACTGCAGACATACCGACGACACGTTTCAGCAGCAGCGTCACGCGATAGAAGACTCCATCGCCGCCGGCAACGACGACTTTGCCATGAAGGCCATCGCCCGGAAGATGGCCGAAGCCGACGACAGCACTACCTACTATCTCTGGCTGTCCACCCTCAACAAAGCTTATTACACCGACATGAAGATAGACTCGATGACCGCCACCTTGGACCGCATAGGAGCCTATCTCGACCGCCATGCCGACCGTCACGACCAGGCCACCGACCAGCTGCGTGCCGAGTGGTATCTGGGCAAGGGCGTCTACAACAGCGTGATACTGGGCCGCCCCGACTCGGCACAGGTCTACAACGGCCATGCCATCACCCTGCTGCGACAGACCGACAAGGAGCGCGAACAGATACTCACCGCGCTGACCAACCAGGCCGACTATTACCGCCAGATGGGAAGGCTCGACCTCAGCGCCGACTCGTATCTGCAGGCACTGGCGCTCGCCGACTCGATGCAGACCAATCCCAACGCACGCATCGTGGTGATGCTCGGCATCAGCACCGCCTATACCTTCATGGCCGACTACACCAACAGCGACCTGTGGTGGAAGCGCACAGCCAGACTGCTGCCCCACATGCAGCAGGGCGACCGCTTCATCTACTACAACAACCGGGGCAATGACTATTATCTGCAGGACAACTACCGACGGGCTCTGCCCTACTTCCTCAAGGCTGCCCAGCTGGTCAAGAACGACCCCAAGCGAGAGTGGGACTACTACACCGTGCAGGCCAATCTGGGCGAGACCTATGCCTGTCTGGGCAAGGCAGCGCCCGCCAAAGTCGCCATACACCAGGCCGACAGCTTCTTCCGCAAGGTGGGCTTTGACATCGGCCTCTACTACACCCACACCTCGCAGATGAACATCGCCATGCTCGAAGGCCATCACGCCCTGGCGCTGGGCATAGCCCGCGAGAGCGACACGCCACAATACATGATACCCGCCGCCATCGTGCAGAGGCTCAAGGCCAAGGAGAATGTGTTCCAGCAGATGGGCAGATACGACGAAGCCTACACCGCCCACCGACAGATGCACACCATCAACGACTCTCTGCAGACCGCCAACATCCAGATGCGTATGAATGCCAATATGCTCAGATACCGCCACGACAAGCAGATAGCCGAGCAACAGCACATCATAGACCACCAGCGCTATCTCGGCGCACTGGCATGGGGACTCTTCCTCTTCGCCGTAGTGGTCATCCTCGCCATGTGCTTCGCCATCGTGCTGCTGCGCCGACGCCGACAGATGCGCGAGATGAAGGCACGCCAGGAGATGCTGAAGCTGCGCATGAAGAACACCCGCAACCGCATATCGCCCCACTTCATCTACAACGCGCTCAACCACGAGATGCTCGCCCAGATGAACGGACACGAGGTCAACCTCAACACCCTCACCCAGCTGCTGCGCCGAGGCGTGGAGCGTGCCGACGCACTCATGAGCACCCTCAACGAGGAGATGGAGTTTGTGGGCTACTACGTCAACATCGAAGCCCAGCAGATGGGCGACAACTTCAGCTACACCACCCACGTGGCGCCCGATGTGGATGCCGACCGCGTGCGGCTGCCAGCCATGGTGATACAGATATTCGCCGAAAACGCCATCAAGCACGGACTGCGCCCGCTCAAGGCCGACTCTCCCCGACTGCTCGACATCAGCGTGACGCGCGAGCAGACCATGACCCGCATCGAGGTCAAGGACAACGGAGTGGGACTCACCGCCGGCAACGTGGGCGAGCATACCGGCATGAAGGTAGTGCGCCAGACCATACAGATACTCAACGACCACAACCGCGAGAAGATTACATTCGGCGTGACCAATTACAAGGACGACAACGGCATGTCGGGCTGCCGCTCATGGATAATGGTGCCCGACGAGTACAACTATAACTTATAACAGCCATACACTATGTTCGGACGCAAACAGCTCACCTCCGTATACATCGTCGACGACAACAGCGACGCCATCGAAGTGCTGCGCCGCATGCTGGAAAGCCAGTATTCGGTCAAGGTGATAGGCACCAGCACCGATGCCGACACAGCCATAGAAGAAATCATACAGCTGGCTCCCGACCTCATCTTCACCGATGTCGAGATGCCCACCATGACGGGCATACAGCTCTGCCAGCTGCTCCACCAGGAGGTAGACCCCAACACCAAGGTGGTATTCTACACCGGCCACGACAAGTACATGATAGACGCCATACGCCAGAAGGCGTTCGACTATCTGCTCAAGCCGCCATCGCCCCAAGACCTGGCCCAGACCATGACCCGCTTCTATGAAGACAAGCTCGCCAGTCTGCCCCAGGCGGCAGGCCCCGCAGAGCAGCGCCAGCCACGCATACTCGTGGTCAACGCCATGAACGAGCACATAGCTCTGCGCGACGCCGATGTGGCTTTCTTCCGCTTCGACGCCGACGGCAAGCACTGGGAAGCGGTATGCACCAACGGCAGCACCTACATCCTGCGCAGCCGCACCAACAGCGACTTCATCCTGCGTTATTCGCCATCGTTTGTGCAAATCCACAAGCGATATATCGTCAACGTGAGCCACATCATGATGATACAAGACAACACCTGCATACTGGGCTATCCCTACGAAGACAACCGCGAGCTCAAGGTGAGCAAGAACTACCGCCGCGACCTGATGGATGCCTTCTATACCTTATAATATATAGTATATCCGCAATCCTACTTACGATTATGGGCAGCCATGGACTTGGCTGCTCATAATCGTAAGTAGGGCCGACATGTTTTTCCACGAATCAAAGGGCATTACCGGGGATAAACGACATAATTCATACTTCTTTGTTCGATTTTTGGGATAATACAAGTGTATAACGAAAAAATCTATTATCTTTGCACAAGTTTTCTATGGCAATAGTATGAAGGCTTTGATTATCATAGGAATGTTACTGGCCGTCCACACCCCGATTTGGGCGCAGGATAGCATTGCAGCCCCACTCGACACATTGGCCATACAGCCCAAACGCAGTCTGGTAGCCCGACTATTGCAGTATTTTTCCGAGTCCGACAAGCCCAAGCCCGATAAGAAGATAGACTTTGGCATCATTGGCGGTCCGCACTACGCCTCTGACACAGGACTGGGCGTGGGCCTGGTGGCATCGGCACTTTATTCCACCAACCGCTCCGACAGCACCCTCAAACTCTCCAACGCCTCTCTCTATAGCGACGTTTCCACCAAGGGATTTCTGATGATAGGCCTACGAGGCAACACCTTCCTGCCCCACAGACACTATCGGATCGACTACCGACTCTATGTCTACACCTTCCCTTCCTACCTATGGGGCTTTAACTTTCCGCAGAGCGACAACAACGACAACAAGAGCAAGTACAACCGGACCAAGTTTGAGGTGATGGCACGTTTTCTTGTGCCGCTCAACCGTTACACCTATCTCGGTCCCATTGTGCGTTACCAATACGTACACGCCTACAAGCTCAAGAACCGCGCTCCTCAACTGCTGGCCGGACAACCGCTCACGGTGAGCGACGTGTCGGTGGGATTGAGCTATACGTTTGACTCGCGCGACTTCATGCTCAACGCTTCTCGAGGCTGGTTTGTCCAGGCCGACCTCACAGCCAACCCTACATTCCTGGGCAACAACGACACCTACTGGTCGGGCGAGTTGCAAGTGTCGACCTATCGCCGTGCCTGGAGAGGTGCCGTCATTGCGGGCGAATTTCACACACGACAATCGGCAGGCCACGTGCCCTGGCCCATGCTCTCTGATGTGGGGTCGAGCAATCGTATGCGCGGCTACTACGAGGGGCGCTATCGCGACAAGAATATCATCGACGCCCAAGTGGAGCTACGCCAGCATATCTGGCATCGCAATGGCATGGTGGTATGGTTGGGCGCCGCCGAAGTGTTTCCCGACTATAGTAGCCTGCGATTCCGACAGATTCTGCCCAACGCTGGCATCGGTTACCGCTGGCAGTTCAAAAAAGGTGTCAACGTGCGACTCGACTATGGGTTCAGCCGCAGAGGCACAGGTTTTATATTCAATATCAATGAGGCATTCTAAGGGTAGCGCAGGATGCCCGGCTTGAGGCTCAATAAAACCAATGTTTATGAAAAAAACATTCTTTCTCATATTTCTTGGGGTACTCATCCTTCCCAACCTGATATTGGCCGTTACCGAGTCGCTCTCATGGAGCGGACGCCTGCTGAATGTGGTGACGCCTCTGGCTGCCTACTGGTTGGTGCTGACTCTCTCGCGCAAGGTGGGGCGCACCATCATCCTGCTCTTTCCTCTGCTATTCTTAGGCGCCTTTCAGATGGTACTCACCTATCTCTATGGGCGCGGACCTATCGCCGTCGACATGTGGCTCAACCTCGTCACCACAAACCCGGGCGAGGTGGGCGAACTGCTCTCACAACTGATGCCTGCCATCGTATGGGTGGTAATCATCTATATCCCCACGCTCACGCTGGCAGCCATACTGTGGCGGCGACACCTATATCTGGACAAGACACTCCTGCGCCGACAGCGCCGACCAGCACTCATAGCCACCGCAAGCACAGCAGTGATCACCACAGTACTCGCGGGAGTCACCCCTTATGCGCCCACGACCGACCTGTTCCCTCTCAATGCCGTATACAACTTTGGCATCGCGCTCACCCGGCAGAAAGCCACCACCGACTATCCCTCGGCATCGGCATCCTTCAGCTACCACGCCCATTACACCTTCACCGACTCCGTGCCTGAGACGCTGGTGCTGGTCATCGGCGAGACCAGCCGTGCCGACAACTGGCAACTATATGGCTACCACCGACCTACCAACCCACTACTGTCCAAAGCACACGGACTGACAGTCTTCACCGACTACATGAGCCAAAGCAATACCACACACAAGAGCGTACCCATCCTGTTGTCGATGGCCGATGCCGACAACTACGACATACTCTACCACACCAAGGGCATCATGCAGGCATTCAGAGAGGCGGGTTATCACACCGTATTTCTGAGCAACCAACAGCGTAACCACTCCTTGATCGACTACCTCGGCGAGCAGGCCGACTACTGTCTGTTCCTGCGCGACCGTCATCCCGAGACTACCGACGACACCTATCTGCTGACACCACTGCAGCAACAACTGACAGCACATCGAGGCCAACGCCTGTTTGTGGTACTCCATACCTATGGCTCTCATTTCAACTACGCAGACCGCTACCCCAAGGCCGCACGCATCTTTACCCCCGACCATTATGACGGCGCCACACGGTCATACCGACAGCAGCTCATCAACGCCTACGACAACACCATTCGCCATACCGACCTGCTGCTCAGCCAGGTGATGACGGCGCTCGAAGGTACAGGCGGCTGTGCGGCGATGATGTATACGTCAGACCATGGCGAAGACATCTTCGACGACCATCGCAATCTCTTCCTCCACGCCTCACCGTTCCCATCCTACTGGCAGCTCCATGTGCCTCTCGTGGTGTGGACCTCACCCGTCTACCAGCAGCACCATGCCGACATCGTGACACACCTTGCCGCCAACAGGCATCGCCCTGCCGAGAGCAACAGCGTGTTTCATACTCTGCTATCTATGGGCGGTGTAGCCACACGCTACCGCAACGACTCACTGTCGTTGGCCAGCCAGTCATATACAGACCATCCCCGCCTCTTCATCGACGATCACAACCAGCCACGCACCTACGATGCGTGTATGCAACCCATCGACATGAAGCAGATGAAGAAGAGGATGAAATAACAAACACCCGTCGCCATGAGCGAGCCAACCATAGACAACTCTTAAAATGAAAGGAAAACAGAGTATGAAGAAAATAATTCTTGGAGTCACCCTCATCATGGGAATGGCCGTTGTGGTAAAGGCCGACTATAGAAGTGAACAAGACACGCTACAGACAGACTACGATAGCGCTCTGTACTCCAAAACCGTACTCATCAAGTACGGCGACATGAACCAATGGGTCACACGCCAAGTGAAAGAGAGCGCCATCATCGGCGGACAACTGAAGACACTCTATGAGATTGCACCCGCAAAGGCATGGAAGCGAAATACACCTTATGTCAACTGGGCTGGTTCGCCATGGGGCACATCCAATGTCATGGCCAAGGTGTCGGGCATCATCAAGACCAATCAGTCAGTTTACCGCGACACCCACCCTGGACATGGCTATTGCGCCAAGCTCGTCACCCATATCGAGACGTGCAAGGTGCTGGGTATCGTCAATATCAAGGTGTTGGCTGCCGGAAGCATCTACCTCGGACAGATGCTCGAACCCATCACCTCTACCTCCAACCCCATGGCCAAACTCGATGCGGGCATGCGCTTCACGGCAAGACCCAAGGCGCTGATGTTTGATTATAAGGTGAAGCTCGCAGGCCAGCCCAACCGCATCAAGGAGACAGGTTTCTCTAAGGTGAAGACCGTGCCAGGCATAGACATGTGCGACTGCATCTGCCTGCTGCAGAAACGATGGGAAGACGCCAAGGGCAACCTCTACGCCAAGCGCGTGGGCACCATGGTGGTGCGCTTTGACAACAACACCAACGGATGGGTAGAAGACACCTCCTTCCCCATCCACTATGGCGACATCACCCACCAGCCGTTCTACAAACCTTACATGGGGCTGATTACTGGCGATGACACCAAGTGGGCCAAGAACTCCAAGGGCAAGATGGTGCCTGTCAAAGAAATAGGATGGGCACACGCCGACGACATCCCTACCCACCTTATTCTGCAGTTTGACTCCAGTCACGGCGGAGCCTACATAGGCTCCATCGGCAACACGCTATGGGTAGACAATGTCAGAATGGCTTATTAACCCAAATAGGTCATAACATAACACCTCAAACGGCCTAATGACTGTTTTGGGGCTTAATATAGCTGGCAATAGTCACCATTCAATTCCTTTATAGAGTGCCATTTTTGTGGTATTATGGTAGATGGGCTTGACAATTATACTGATATTTACAAGAATTGAACGTTAAAGTATACAATTTGCACTGAAAACAATTATGATTTTAGTATCTTTACACTCAAATTATAATGGGCTACCCCTCCCATAGTTAAGCAAGAACATTAAAACAGTATATAGCAAAGAAAGTAAATCAAAAAACCGAAGTAGTTCGAGAAGAAATGCTTGATTTTCAGACTATGACAGATACCTATAATAATCAAGAGAAACAATTGGTAGAAGAACAAGCCCCTATTAATAAGTGGGACAAATCTGTACCAGTAGAAGAAAACCCTTATTATTGGAAAGGTGATCCTATTCGCGGCTTTCTATCTCATAATAGCAGTCATTTGCCTTGTTCCAATGCGGGCTGCCACATCCATAGTCAATATCATGGCCTTGCACATAAACAGGGATGTGCATGGAAAGCACCACAGGAAGTCCCCTTTCCACCTGCTTCTTGAAGAACTTCAGTTGCTCTTCTGTGATTTCAAAGAGAGAACTGTCAATCGTGACAAAATTGATTCCGTTAATGACCTGAGCAGAATAGAGAGGATTCTGGCCTTGGTAGAGAGGCTTCAGGTTGGCCTGCTACCATTTCTCCCTTTGGGCAAAGGACGTTCCTGGTTCGCCCTCATAATGCCAATCATGATTGCCTGCCGTATAAGTCCAATTCAGCCCCGAAGCATCCAGCATGGCTTTGAGATGCTCTACAGAAGCCAGCGAGGGGAAGTTGACAATGTCGCCTCCCAATATGACCAGCGCAGCCTGTTCCTTTTTTGCTTTATCCAACGAACGCAAAAGAGCCCGTTCCCGCCCATTGCTTTTGCCATAATTCTGAGGTTGAACAGCAGCTCCACCCATCCGTCGGGTGTTATCATAGAACTCACGTCCCCGTTCATCCTCAATAGTAAAATGCGTGTCAGCCAAGAACATTACCGTAAAAGTCTTCTCCATGCCTCTCAGATAATAATACACATAGCCGTCCTGAACCGTAATGCTCTCCAACTTCGAACTACGCACTTTACCTTGAGCGCCTGTCAAAAGGCAAGCCACAAGAGAGAGAATACACACCAATGCTCTTTTTATAATTTTCTGTTTTACGTTTGACTTTCGTATATCAAAGATTTCTATCTGCTGTTTCCGTTCTGTTGTAAAGTCGAATTCTGCCTACCTTAACAATGACATTATCGTGTCGGGCTTCATCTCCAGCCTTGTTATGGCACAAAGGCTTGTGCCCATGTCCTTTATGCTGGCACCCATGAGATACACATCATCATCTATAATAAGGAAACGGTCGTGGGATTTGTGAGGCGTCTGCACAAACTCAATCGGCTCGTATTGCCCGTTGTGCTTCTCCAGATCCAACAGGAATTGCTGTGTGTAGCGAGAGTGGATGGTTGCCGAAACCCCTTCAGCCCTCTTGGTCAACAGCAGGAGCACTCTTTCGTCCACAAAGTTATCAATAAGGATGATGCGTTGCTTGGCACTACGAACCAGCTGGGACACATAGCTCCAAGCGTCCCACACGCAACCTGTGGCGAAGACTTGTTCAGGAGTGATGGCAGGAGCAAGCTCGTCCATACGCTTCAGCACCTGTTCCATCTTCTGGTCAGTCAGCATCTGATGATGTTCCAGCCTCTCTATACGCTGAAACATACCGGCATTGGCCGAGAGGAAGCGACGCATGGCTACGAAAGCACGCATGATGCGGATATTCACCTCTATAGCATATTCACTCCTCAAGATACCCGACAACTGGGAGACTCCCTGCTCAGTAAAGACAAAAGGAAGATACTTTGAATGCTGCCCCCTACCGCTCTCTATGGTGCCATTTTGGCACCTTAAAGATTCATACTCTTCTGATGTCAGTTCAAACATGAAGTCGTCGGGGAAACGTTCTATATTACGCTTCACCTGACGTTTCAACTGTTTGGTTTCCACACCATACATGGCTGCAAGGTCAGCATCGACCATTACATTTACCCCTCGTATAGTATAAATATGAGAACGCACATAGTCCATGCTGAGCCGGTCACCGCATGTCATCACCTTCACCACCTCTGCCTGTCCATCCACAGGAGCACTATTTGTGGCCTTGCATTCTGTATCGCAGACATCACCATTAGCGACCTCCGCATGAGATGTTATATCTTTCTTTGCCATTATTTCCCAACTTTATTGCAAAAATAACACTTTTAATCCACACCTGTCAGCGGACGGGGAGGAAAAAATGGTTCACTATATAACACCCTCTTGTCTTATGTCTGCGTATCTCAGGTAGACAGCACTATGGCGCGCACGCGGTCGAAGCGGCGGGCGGCGAGGTCGGCAGGGTCTATCAGAAAGTCGAGCACGCCGCAGTCCATGAAGTTGAGCGCAAAGTCACTGCCCTCACACGAGTCTATCTGCAGGAGTATCTGCCAGTCCTCGTAGGGATGGTCCCAGGTCTCCCACTCACGGTAGGTAGGCTCGGCCATCACAAAGTGATCCTCCATACTCTCCTCCATCGTACACTCAATCTTCATCTCATGAAACGCCATGGGGATATCATCGTCGTCGATGAGCACCACCTGCTCCATGTCGCGGGTATCTTCAAAGTAGAAGACCCTCACATCGTCGGTATCGCTGATGGCGCTGCCTATGCTGTCGGTGTCAAAGTAGTTGCCCGTGTAGTGGTCTATCTTGGCAAAAAACGACAGCAGTCCCTTGTGGGGCAGCACCCCTTCGGTGTCCATCTGGGCCAGCTCGCTCAAGTCCAGCTGGCACACAAACACATAGGGCACGTCGTCGCCCTCAAAATCCTTGTACATGGGATAGTCAAATCCGCGTGGAAGGTCGGGGTTGCCCCAGAAGCGCGATGCGCCGGTGGGCAAGGCTTGGTCAACGGTAGATAATTTGAGTCTTACAGGTTTCATTGCGCGTATAATATAATAAGGTGAAACTTGGGTTATATCTTCGAGGCGATGTGCCGACGGTATACAGACATGCCAGCACGGTCGAGCACCTGGGCTATGTGGTCCAGACGCTGGCGCTGGGTGGTGGCAGGGTCTTCGCTGCTGTTGTCTTCCTGCATGTGCATGCTGCCCTGACCCGTCACAGGCAGATATTCGTCCCAGTAGACAGGCACCTGATGGGTGCGACCGTCGCCGCCCCACTTGCTCACATAGGTCACGCGCTTCTCTACGCGGTAGCCATGGGCAAAGACGGTGACGCGGGTATTGCCGTCGGCTTCGCTCTTGGACTGGGTCTTCAGGATGCAGTCGGTCACACAGCGAGGATGCTTGAAGCGGTCCTGACCCCAGAAGTTGGCCAGCGCCTCGTGCTCCCAGAAGGCGCTGCGGCGCTGCATATCGCGGCCATAGATGTCTTGCTGCGAGCGTATCTGCTGATACATAGGCACACAGAGCAGCGGAGCCAGACAAAAATAGATGGCACGGAAGTAGCCGGCATTGAGGGTATAGAAGTCGCGCTCGGCCTGGTCGTAGTTGTAGTTGTGATACCTGCGGGGGTCCATGTCGAGGTCCATGCTCTGGATATGGTCAGAGATGATGGTATTGATCATGCAGTTTTTGCCGAAATCGAAATCATCACCATATCCCACCTCCTGGTCTCTGAGCAGCTTGAGCATGCTGGACTGGGCGAGAGGCGTGAAAAGCATCGCATATTGCTGGTTGTTGTTGCGGTTGCTGGTGTCAAAGGCCACCTCAAACTCCTCATTGGTGAGCATGGCAAAGTCGCTGTTGTCCAGGTCGCGTGCCTTGTTTCTCAGTTTGCGCCGCTTCCACTTGTAGGAGAGCGAGCCCTCGCGGTTGGCCATACCGCTCTGCTGGCGGTAGAACTTCAGGTCGGGGGCAGCTGTGTTGCCATAGATGAGACGGGTCTTCTCGTAGTATTCGGGATAGGGCGCGGTGACGGTGGCTATGAGAGTCTGAGAGTGGTGCACGGTTTGCATCTTGCCGTCCGACCCTCGCTCACGGGTGGTCCAGTGTATGGTCTTCGAGCCCTGATAGGTCTTGCTGCCCATCTCCATCTTGCGCGTACGGCAGAGCACAAAGGGGTTGCCGTTGATGAGTCCGGAGTGGGAGTAGATGACCGAGCGCTCCTTGTTGAACGAGCCGTCCCAGCCATATATCTCCTGCAGGTCGGCGAGCCGCTGGGTGGTGAAGTAAGGGTCAAACTCCAGTCTGGGCACCGTCTGGGTCATCATGCGCATCAGCACATCCCAGTCGTAGAGCCGGTTGAGGGGCTCCATCTGGCGCCACGCCTCAGCCCTGTACTGCTCTGCCTTGTCCTGCAGATTGTCGCGCTCGTCCTTCAACTGCGACAGTCGGGGGTGCACCTTGGCCAGCAGCAGTATCAATGCCACCACCATGGCCAGACCTATGCCCACCACATACCACGAGTCTATCACCTGCCACTGGGAGTAGAGCACCCATCCGCCTACGGCCAGTCCGCACCAGAGGACGACGCATAAGAAGGTGGTCCAGTTGATGCTCGACTTCACCGAACCCAGTTCGTCCTCGGTCATATCCAGCAGACGACAGGTCTCACGGTTGGCAGCCACGTTCACATTGGCCTCGCGGGCGAGCTGGGCAAAGGTCTCCTTGGCTACCTGCTCAAAGCGCGGACGGAACTTGCTTGCATACTCGTCCAGGGGGTCATAGATATCCTCTGTCATAGCCCCCGGCTTAGAAGAACTTGCTGCGGGCTATCTCGCGGGTCTCTGCCGACGCGGTGAAAGGTATACGTGTGGTATATCCCTGTCGTGCAGCCACTATCATCTTGGTAGGCCAGGAGAAGAGGTCGGTGTTCCACTGGGTCACACGGCTGTTGTAGACCGTGCGGGCAGCCGTAATCTCACGCTGCAGATAGCTGTTCTGCTGCATGGCGTCGGCTATGGCCTGGTGGGCCTTCAGGTCGGGATAAGCCTCAACCTGGGGGAAGAGACGGCCACAAGCCATATTGAGCTGGCTGTTGACGTCGCTGCGGTTGGCCTCGTTAACCTTGCCGCCACGCAGGGCAGCAACGGCCTTCATCACGTCCTTGTCCAGGTCTATGGCGCGGTTTACCAGTCCCACCACGTTCTGCAGTATCTGCACGCGCTGCTCCAGATAGTTGTCTATATTGGATGCCTCGGCCTGGATGCGCTGCTCGAGCTTGAGAAAATAGTTGCGCGCCGAAATCTTCATGAAGATGAATACCACTCCTGGCAGCACGCCTGCCACGCAGCCGCCGATGGCCACGGTGGTGGGGTCGGCCAGCTGGTCGCCCATAGCCAGCACGTAGATGAGGGTGAGCAGCGGGAGGGTCACCCACAAGGCTATCTCGAAGAGGGTGGAACGGAAAGTGATGGTCACTGGGAGCTGACGGTCTATCACATGTACATCACGGCCATTGTCGTTGACCGGACCTTGGGTCTCGTCTAATAAGTTTGCCATAATCGTTGAAGGTTATTTAATGATTTTAATTTACGGTTTCTATACCTTATATAATATATTCACTCCTTGATTTCGGTAGATAACAGTTGCAAATATAGCTCTAATCGCCCATAATACAAAACAAATCGGTCGATTTCCTTCCGGCGGCGCCGTTTTTCTACTTCTTGCGGATGATGGTGAGCCCGTCGCGTATGGGCAGAATGACCTTTTCCACACGGGTGTCGCGGGCTATGTAGTCGTTGAAGGTGTCTATGCCGTGGGTCTGGCTGTCTTTGGCGTAGGCGGGGTCTACCACATGTCCGTCCCACAGGGTGTTGTCGGCGATGATGTAGCCGCCCTGCCTGATGATGGGCAGCAGCGTGTCGAAGGTCTCGCGGTAGGTGCGCTTGTCGCCGTCGACAAAGGCCATGTCGAACATGATGCCCAGCCGGGGCGCCTCGACATTGGCGTCGCCTATGCGGAAGTCTATGCGGTCGGCCACGGGCGAGCCCTCTATCCACTTTCGGGTGAAGTCTTCCATCTCGTCATTGATTTCAAAGGTATATACCTTGCCGCCCTCGCCCAGTCCCTCTGCCATGCAGATGGCGCTGTAGCCGCTGAATGTGCCCACCTCGAGTATGCGCTGCGGGCGTATCATCTCTACGAGCATCTTGAGCAGACGGCCCTGGAGATGGCCCGAGGCCATGCGGCCGTGCACGGTATGGATGTTGGTGGCACGCCAGAGGCGGTAGAGATAGTCTCCCTCAGGGTCTATATGCTGTCGGATATACTGGTCTATGGTCATTTGGCTTTCAGGGCTTCGATGGCGAGACGATAGGAGTCGAGTCCGAACCCTGCTATCACTCCCCGGCAGGCTGAGGATATCATGGAGTGGTGGCGGAACTCTTCGCGCTGGTGTACATTGCTGATATGCACCTCGACGACGGGTGCCTGGATGGAGCGGATGCAGTCGTGCAGAGCCACACTGGTGTGGGTATAGGCGCCGGCATTGAGCACGATGCCGTCACAGTCGAACCCCACTTCCTGCATACGGTCTATGAGATAGCCCTCGACATTGCTCTGATAGTAGTCTATCTCTATCTCGGGATAGAGGGTACGCAGATGGGCAAGGTAGTCGTCAAAGGAGTCGTGGCCGTAGATGCCTGGCTCTCTGATACCGAGCAGATTGAGGTTGGGGCCATTGATAATTTGTATTTTCATCGTCGTAGCGTATTGGGGGATGATGCTTTTTTTAGAAAAAACCGTTTGATTTGTTTTGACACCATCCCAATTCGTATTAACTTTGTAAACGGCATAGCCGCAAGGCTGTATGCTTGTTGCAAAATTAGCTTAAATCGGGCTAAGTACAAAATAAATCATCCGCTTTTTTCATGTACCACGCCCCATATTGATGCCCATACCTATGACAGAAGACATGCACAGCGCCACTCCAGCTTCGGGCTCACTGACAAGGGCCTATGCCAGGTATCTCAAACTGGAGAAGAACTACTCGCCCAACACCGTGGCTGCCTATCTCACCGATATCGGCCATCTGGTCACCTTCAGCCATGAGCGGGGGGTGAGCATCGACCGCATCGAGCTCTCCGACCTGCAGCAGTTTGTCTGCACGCTGAGAGACATGGGCATCGGGCCGGCGTCGCAGGCAAGGATGATTAGCGGACTGCGCTCGTTCTACAGGTTCATGCTCGTCGACGGACGCATGGACAACGACCCCACCGAGCTGCTCGAGTCGCCACAGACGGGAGAGCGGCTGCCCGAGGTGCTCACGCCCGAAGAGGTAGACAGGATGAAGGCAAGCATAGACCTGAGCACCGCCGAGGGACAGCGCAACAGGGCCATCATCGAGGTACTCTTCTCCTGCGGACTGCGCGTGAGCGAACTGGTCAACATGAAGCTATCGGCGATATATACCGAGGAGCGGTTTGTGCGCATCATGGGCAAGGGCAGCAAGGAGCGGCTGGTGCCCATCTCCGACACGGCGCTCCACGAGCTCGGGCTGTGGTATGCCGACCGCTGCCATCTACGCATCAAGCCCGGCGAAGAAGACTATGTGTTTCTCTCACGGCGCGGCAGCCATCTCACCCGCATCATGGTGTTCTACATCATACGCCAGGCGGCACTCGCGGCAGGCATCCACAAGCCCATTTCGCCCCACACGCTGCGCCACAGCTTTGCCACAGCGCTGCTCAAGGGAGGGGCCGACCTGAGAGCCATCCAGGCCATGCTGGGGCATGAGAATATTGCCACCACCGAAATCTATACGCACATCGACACCACCACCCTGCGCGAACAGATACTCAACCATCACCCCCGAAACATCAAGTAAATGAGACACGACAAACTGCAGCGCGAGCTCGACCTGCTGCTACTGATGACCGAGAACAAGAACTACACCGCCGCACAGCTCTGCGACCGTGTAGGTATCTCGCTGCGCAATCTGTATTACTACTTCGACTTCTTCCGCGATGCCGGTTTCAGGCTCGTCAAGTCGGGCACCTACTACAGGCTCGACCGCCACTCGCCCTTCTTCCGCAAACTCCACGAGAGCATAGACTTCACCGAGCAGGAGGCTGTGCTGCTGAGACGGCTCATCAGCGGCACCGACGACAACAATGCCCTCGCCGAGAGCATACGCCACAAGCTCGACAAGTTCTACGACCTGCGCATACTCACCGACATCACCGCCAACCAGCAGCTCTCCCACAATATAGACAGGCTCTACGAAGCCATCAAGTTCAAGCAGATGGTCAAGATATGCAACTACTCGTCGCCCCACAGCCAGACTGTGACCGACCGCATAGTAGAACCCTTCGCCTTCATGAACGACAATATGGACGTGCGCTGCTACGAGCCCAGCACCGGCCTCAACAAGACCTTCAAGATAGCCCGTATGGGCGACGTGGAAATCATTGACATGCTGTGGAGCTACGAAGACCGCCACCGGCAGATGTTTACCGACGCGTTCATGTTCTGTGCCGAAGAGCGCCACCCGGTCAGCATGATACTGGGGCAGCTCTCTGCCAATCTGCTGCGCGAAGAGGTGCCCCGCGCCGCCAGTGCACTCACTCCCCACGACCAGCACCACTTCAGGCTCGACCTCGACGTATGCAGCTACATTGGTATAGGCCGCTTTGTGTTAGGTCTCTACGACGACATCGAGGTGCTGGGCAACGACGAGTTCAAGGAATATCTGCGCCAGCACATAGAGCGCATGTACAGCAAGAGCCACTGACGACTAGGAGGCAATCCCCACTCTCTCTGCCATACTACGCAGAGATATCCTAACAACCGATAAAGAGTCAACCTATCCATAAACCGTTAATCCATCAATCTGTTTATTTATGCTCAATGTCTTAGTAATATTAGCTGCCATCGCGCCAGTAGCAGTTGTGATTTGGTACATCTACCGTAAAGACCGCAAGCAACCCGAACCGACGAAGTTGCTCATAAAGGCATTCATCTATGGCATACTCTCGGCACTGCTTACTCTGGTGATAGTCATACCATTTGAAGCGATTACCGAATTTGCCAATGACGAGGTTTCAAACATAGGCAGCGCCATATTCAATGCCTTCTTTATGGCTGCGATACCAGAAGAGTTGGCTAAGTTGGTGATGCTGTGGCTGCTGTTGAGAAACAACCCATACTTCGACGAGCACTTCGACGGCATCGTGTATGCCGTATGTATAGGTATGGGATTTGCCGCTATCGAGAATGTTCTCTACCTTTTCGACAACTACGAGTCATGGATAAGCGTCGGCATAGCAAGAGCCTTGTTTGCCGTTCCAGGTCATTTCCTCGATGCAGTCATCATGGGATTCTATTACTCGCTATGGCATTTCCGAATCGTGCGCAACTGGCAGACATGCGCATTGATACTCGTCGGTCCTATTCTGGCCCACGGCATATACGACAGCATAGTATTCTCCATGAATATAGACGACTCATTAAGCGGCATTCTTCTCCTGCTGTTCCTCCTGTTCCTCAACAAACTCAAGAATATATGCAAAAAGCACATCGCTGATTTGGTAAACCACTAAGGTAACAATGACTATAACAATATGAACACACATTACAATCTCGAGCGTTTCTCCTAAATCACAATTCAGCATCTGCGTCCTTGTGTAAGATGCTATGACAGTTGGAGAAAGGAGTCACCCGGATATCGCCTATACTGATGCTTTCGCCGACGACATCCGACGGCTTATGCTTCCAGACCCTCATCCTGTCGACCAACCTGCATTTGCTCTCTGCCTCTTCGCGATGGCGCAAAGCATCGCTGCGCTCTTGCGGGTCACATTCCCATGCAAGGAGTTCATGGGCTTTAAGGTCTGCAGCCTGACGGATGACATCATAATAGATGAAGGTATCTGCAAAGATACTGGCAATTATCGGGATTCCAACATTCTTATCCAAGTTTTTTTTATAGGATGGCAAACACAGTGACCATAGATAGCCATCCCGAGACCACCTTTGTCGATGAGTATCGGAAGGCGCGGATGCTCGTATCGGATGAAACGCAGATACGTATCGGAAGATACGGAAGCCCGTACCTTCCGATACGAGCCGACAAACATCATCCCGGCGTCGGCCGATGTCGTTATGCGATGACCGGTGGTGTCTTCACTATATATTTTATATATAGTTATATGCACCGACAGCGCTGTGGATAACGATGTGGATAACCTATGTATAACTGCGTGCATAACCTATGCAGATATCCACACTATAGGGGTGCGCGGAGTTCAGGGTGGGATATCCACAGAGAAATTAGACAGTTTTCAGCAAGTTTTCCATACTTTTATATGGTCAAAAGATATAAACTTATTAACTTTGCAAGATATACGCAGATGGTGTATAACTACATTTACTGTTGTCATTCAGCCGATTAATATTAGACACAGGTGTGTATAAGTGACTGCCAAATGTGTATAATGCAAATCTGCAAATAATAAGGCTATAAGTTATCCACTTTTCCACAGTGTATTTAGTTATAGTTTAAGAATAAGGAAATAAGATATAAATAAAAAATATAATAATAATGGTGAACAAAGAGTGGATTGACAAGGGTTGTATAGACGAACCCGTCGAGCAAGGTCTGAATCTCAAACAGGAGATACGCCGCATGTGTAAGGAGAAGGATGCCATCATCCTGGCACATTATTATACAGTAGGCGAGATACAGGAGATAGCCGACTTTGTGGGCGACTCGTTGGCTCTGGCGCGCAAGGCGGCAGAGACCGATGCCAAGGTGATGGTGATGTGTGGCGTACACTTTATGGCAGAGACTTGCAAACTGCTCTCGCCCGAAAAGACAGTGATATGCCCCGACCTCACGGCTGGCTGCTCGCTCGCCGACAGTTGCAAGGCAGAAGACCTGAAGAAGTTCAAGGACGAGCATCCGGGCTATAAAGTGGTGTCGTATGTCAATACCACGGCTGCCGTCAAGGCGCTCACCGACTGTGTGGTGACCAGCGGCAATGCCAAGAAGGTGATAGACGCCTTCCCAAAGGACGAGAAGATTATCTTCGGACCCGACTACAATCTGGGCAACTATATCAACAGCGTCACCGGTCGCCAGATGCTGCTCTGGAATGGTGGCTGCCACGTGCATGAGAAGTTCTCTGTCGACGCCATCGTCCGCCTCAAGGCCGAGCACCCTGACGCCGTGGTTATGGCCCACCTCGAGTGCAAGGCTCCGGTGCTGGCTGTAGCCGATGTCAAGGGCAGCACAGCCACCATGCTCACCTACGCCCAGCAGAGCGACAAGCAGGAGTTTATCGTGGCCACCGAGGCTGGCATTCTGCACGAGCTCGAGCGCACCTGTCCCGACAAGCGCTTCTACCCCGTTCCGCCCGAGATGAGCGAGGGTGTGGGCTGCAGCTGCAACGAGTGCGAATACATGAAGAAGAATACGCTGCTCAAAATCTATAACTCTCTGCGCTACGGATGGCCTACGGTAGAGATAGACCCAGCCATCGCGCGCGACGCCGTCAAGCCCATCGAGAAGATGCTCTCGCTGAGCTGATGCAGCCAGTCACGCTGGGAGACAAAAGATGCGCCAGAATAGCTCATAAGGGCTGTTCTGGCGCATCTCCATTATATAGGTGGTAGTGGAACTGTACAGGTGGTAGACCGAATGCCACTCACGCCTTGATGCCCAAGCATAGGCGTACAAGGCGGTAAGGCTGTCGCTGTGCCAACCGCGCCACGAGGGTGGGCAGATAGATGCCTGCAAGGATATTGAGGGCATAGAAGACCAGGAAAAGGCGCTCGTCGTAGAAGAGACGCTTCCACAGTACCAACTCAACAAAGGCCTGGAAGAACATCGACATAAGATAAATCTGGTAGATATAGTCGCGGAAACTGCCGAAGAGGCCCGGCAGACGGCGCGCCACGCTTTGCCCCACAGCCACGCACATCACGATGCCTGCAATGGATGTGGCGAGTCCATCCACGACGCAGTAGGACGCAGCATAGACCGCCACGGCCGCCACGGCGACCAGTGGACTGTCGGTGAAACGGTAGAGACGGTATCTGAAGAAGAAGATGCCGAAGTAGAAATAGACCAGATAGCGGTGCAGGTGATTGATGTAGAACACGTCGGGCAGCACGTTCTCCAAGTCGGCATGATAGATGCCCACGCTGAAGAGCAGCATCACCACCGAGGCAGTGTGGTTGCGGCATACCGCCACAAAGAGGGGATAGAGCGCCATGAGCATGAGCAGCGTGGCGAGAAACCACAGATGGGCCGAGGGATGCCCTGTAAACCGGTAGAAGCACTCGGCATAGTAGGAGAGCGACAGGGGCACGGGAGTCTTGGCCCAGGCGCCAGCCAGGAGTTTGAACAGATAGTAGAAGGTGACGAAGAAGACAAAGGGGATGGCTATGCGCCGCAGCTTGTCGGCATAGAGTGCCCGGGTGGTCCACTCGCGGCGTATGCGGCTCAGGTAGAGCAGCCCGCCCGAGGTGAAGATGAAGAAGGGCATGCGTATGGGAGTGAAAATGGTGGGCAGGGTGGTGCAGAGGCTGTGGTTCTCGCCGGTGGCCATGTCGACCAGCTGCACATGAAACATCACCACCAGCACGATGCTCAGCCCGCGCATCAGGCTCAGCCACTCCAGTCGTTCAGAAGGATGGTTGCTCGGCGGCATAGACACCTCAGTTTACGATGGCTATCTTGCACACGGTGCCCTTGCTGCCGTCGGCAGTGGCAGTCTGCACCATATACACTCCGCTCGCCACGCGGCGACCCTTGAGGTCGCATCCGTTCCACTCGAAGGTACCGCCATTGCTGCGGCCCTGGGCTACGAGCGTGCCCGAGGCGGTGACTATCTTGACATCGGCATTGTAGCTCAGCCCCACGATGGTGATGGGGCCGGTATAGTCGGGGTTCACGGGGTTGGGATAGGCATAGGTGTTGTCCTTGTTCATCTCCTCCACGGGCTCGGTGGCTCCGCTGCTGTAGGAGCAGAGTCCCTTGTCGGTGCCGATAAACACCTCGCCGGTGGCGGGATTGATGGCCATCGCCTGGATATTGTCAGAGAGCAGCTTGCTGTTGGTCTCGGTGAAGTGGGCTATCTGGGTCATGCAGTCGGCACTGATGAGATAGATGCCGTTGCCGTAGGTGCCCATCCACTTGCGTCCGCCGCCGTCGATGACGATGCACGAGATGTTGACGCCATCGAGCAGATAGTCGGCATAGTTGGTGCCATCGTTGCGGGGCACCTTGACCTGCTCGAATACGGGCGACTGCGAGGTTATCTCGCTGGGCGAGAGTCGCAGAGGGCCCACATTGGTGCCTATCCACATCTGATGGTCCTTGTCTTCGGCCACGCAGTGTACGTATTCCACGTTGACCGTGGTGCCGTCTTGGTTGATGAAGGAGGTATAGCTGTTGATGGCATCGCTCGAGGGCTGGTAGCAGAAGAGGCCGGTCTTCTTCCAGCTGTCGTTGACAAACCACATGAGGCTGCGGCTGTCGAAGGTGATGTTGCGCAGGTTGGTCAGCGACTTCAGAGGTTCCTTGTAGAGTGATGTCCACTGTCCGTCGGTGCCCAGACGCACGATGTTCTTCTCCTTGTTGATGCTGTTGAGCGCCCAGAGATTGCCCTCGGTGTCGAACTTGACATCATGCACCACCACATACATCTTGTCGTCGGGATAGGTGGGCGAGAGGGCGCTGTTGTCATAACTGTAGTGACGCACAAACCGCCGGTCGCTGAACTCGTAGATACCCGTACGGCCCGAGACAAACACGTGGTTGGCATCGCGTGGGTCTACATCTATCGCATTGATGTCTTCAAAGAAGCCGTCGCCCAGTTGGCTGTCTACATCGTCCTGATAGACCTCCCAGTTGCTGCCGTCGTAGACCTGGATGCCACCAGGCAGATGCAGGTCCTGGCTCACGGTGTAGCCTCCGCCCACGGTGTAGAGACGGCCGTCATAGAAGCGCAGACAGCCGAAGTTGTTGTACTTGAGTCCGCCACGGTCCAGGTCTTTCACCATGTCGAGCAGCTTGCTGTCGGGCGTCTCCCAGATATCGCTGTAAGCCCGGGCGTAGGTCCAGTTGGCTGGGTCCATCATGTTGGTGCCGAGAGCGGCGCGGTAGATGCCCTTACCGCGCTGGGCAGCATAGAGATAGCCGCCTTCTACATAACTGTATGCCACGGGGGTATGCAGATTGTAGGTCTCGCTGACCTCGGCGTTCTTCACATTGACCTTGACGATGCCGAAACCGGTGGAGAGATAGGCGTAGACGCCGTCGATACATACGTGGTTGATGGTCTTGTCCTCGGTCATGCTCTTGCGGTAGTAGTCGGGCAGATTGGTGATGTCGTCGTTGTTGCGCCCGCTCATCAGGTCGATGTTCTGGTTGCTGTAGACGATAACCAGCCTTGCTGCCTGCTGGCACCAGGCGATGTGGCTGATGGCGCAGTCGCTCAGTCCGTTGCACTTGTCAAAGGTGCGCACCTCGCCGTCGGCGGTATTGTAGGTGAAGAGATTGCCCGAGGCAAGCACATAGAGTCTCTTGCCGCCCTGCTCTATCTGGGTGATGTCGTGATAGGCCATATATGCCTTCCACAGACTGTTGTCGGCATGGGCGAAGACTGCCGCGATGGCAAGGAGCATGGTGAGGATATAGCGTTTCATAACCGAGAGTGTCGAGGGTGAGTTACTGTTTGAGATAATCGGCGAGTTTGGCCACGGCTCTGGCGCGGTGGGAGATGCGGTTCTTAACCTCGTCGCCCAGGGCGGCAAAGCTCTCGTCGTAGCCTTCGGGGACGAAGATGGGGTCGTAGCCGAAACCGCTGCTGCCCTGCTTCTCCTTGGCGATGGTGCCGCGCACGATGCCTTCGAAGAGGGTGTAGTCGGCTATGTCGCTCTTGCGGGCCAGACAGATGACGGTGCGGAACTGCGCCCTGCGGTCGTCTTTGTCCTTGAGTCGGGCGAGCAGCTTCTGCATGTTGGCCTCTGAGTCGTGGTCGGTGCCGTCGGCATAGCGCGCCGAGTGTACGCCGGGTTCGCCGCCGAGGGCAGTGACCTCCAGACCGGTATCGTCGGCAAAGCAGTCGTAGTCGTAGTGCTCGGCTAGGTAGCGTGCCTTCTGGATGGCGTTGCCCTCCAGGGTATTGGCGGTCTCGGGTATGTCTACGTGGCAGTCGATGTCCCGGAGCGACAGTACCTTGAACCTGTCGCCGAGGATGGCACGTATCTCGTCGAGCTTGTGTGAGTTGTTGGTGGCAAAGACTATCGCCCTGCCCTGCTGCTCCACCTCGGCAGCGCTGTGGGCGGTGTGTGATGATGGGTTCATATCATTCATTTTCTTGTTGCTGCTGTTGCAGTTCTTGCTCGTGTTCCTTATTCTTCTTGATCTTGACCTTGATGGGGTCAAAGCCCTCGCCATAGACACCGATGACGCTGCTCTGGCTGACGAAGGCGCGTGGGTCTATCATCTTGATGAGTCGGAAGATGAGCACACTCTCGCGCTTCTTGGCCAGGAGACAGATGACCTTCATCTCCTTGCCCGTATACCATCCGTGACCGTCGAGGATGGTCAGCGTGTGGTCGGTCTTGCGCGTGATGGCTTCGGCTATCTTCTTGTAGTCCTTGGAGAAAATCATAAACTGTACCGACTGGCGCTGTACGTTCATCACGTAGTCTATCATCGTACACTCGATGACCATCGTGCATAGACCGAAGACCACCATCTGGCATCGCTGTGGAAACTCACCAAAGGTATCGATGGCAAGACAGCTGCTGATGATGACGAGGTCGACCATGATGAGTCCCTTGCCGAGCGAGACATTGAAGTGCTTGTTGACTACAGCGGCAATGATGTCGGTGCCGCCGGTGCTGCCGTTGTTCAGGAAGACTATGGCAAGCGCCGTACCGGTGAGCATACAGCCGATGATGAGCGACATGAAATCGTTGCCTTCGCCCATGAGCTTGTAGAACGTGCCGTCGGGCTGTTCCACTACCTTTTGTGCCAGGTCGAGCATCACGGTTATCACCACCGTGGCATAGATGGTCTTGGTGAGAAACTTGATGCCCAGCTCCTTCAGCGCCGCCACGATGAGCAGGGCGTTGATGATGAAGAATGTCCACTGCACAGGGAACTTGGTGGCATAGAAGATGATGGCTCCGATACCCGCGATGCCTCCGGTCACGATTTGATAGGGAAGCAGGAATACGGTGAAACCGAAGGTGTAGAGCATGAGTCCGAGGGTGATGTTGAAGTAGTCCTTCGTCTCCTGCCAGATCATATTACGGTCGATTGTCATAGGAGTTATAGTTGCATTGTTGTTTACTGTTTGTCTCTAAGCAAAAGAAGTCGTCGTCTTGCACACGCCGGGTTGTGGTGTGTGCAAGCGGCAACTTCCTCTGATGTAGTATTCTTGGTGTGCGTTGCCGCCCGATTACTTCACGACGACATTCACAATCTTCTTGGGCACTACGATTACCTTCACCACCTGCTTGCCGTCGATATACTTCTGGCTCAGCTCGTCGGCGAGCACTGCCTGCTGTATGGCATCGTTGGTGGCATCGGCGGCAAACTTCTTCTGGAAGCGGGCCTTGCCGTTGAAGGAGATGGTGAGCTGCACCTCGCTCTCTACCAGGTATTGCTCGTTGCATACGGGCCACTGGGCGTCGCATACGCTGCCCTTCATGTTGAGCCGGCTCCACAGTTCTTCGGCGATATGGGGCGCGAAGGGAGCGATGAGCACGGTCAGGATGGTGAGCAGCTCGCGGTTGTAGCACTTCTGCTGTCCCAGCTCGTTGACGCAAATCATAAAGGCAGAGATGGCAGTGTTGTATGAGAAGTTTTCGATGTCGGCGGTCACCTTCTTGATGAGCTTGTGCACACTTTTAAGGCTCTCTTTCGAGGGCTCGTCGTCGTTGACGCGGAACTCGTCGGTGCGGGGGTCGAAGTAGAGGTTCCACAGCTTCTTGAGGAAGCGGTGGCAGCCGTCGATACCATTGGTATCCCAAGGCTTGCTCTGCTCTACAGGGCCGAGGAACATCTCGTAGAGACGCAGCGTGTCGGCACCGTACTGCTCGACGATCATGTCGGGGTTGACCACATTGAACATGGACTTCGACATCTTCTCTATGGCCCATCCGCAGACGTACTTGCCGTCTTCGAGCACAAACTCGGCGTTGGCAAACTCGGGGCGCCATGCCTTGAAGGCTTCGGTGTCGAGCACGTCGCCATGCACGATGTTGACATCGACGTGGATAGGTGTGACGTCATACTGGTCCTTCAGACCGAGCGACACAAAGCGCGGAGCGGCACTGTGGTCGTCGTTGTTGATGCGGTATACGAAGTTGGAGCGACCCTGTATCATACCCTGGTTGATGAGTTTCTGATAGGGCTCTTCCTTGCAGGTCACATTGTAGTCGTGCAGGAACTTGTTCCAGAAGCGCGAGTAGATGAGGTGGCCTGTGGCGTGCTCGGTACCACCCACATAGAGGTCCACATTCTGCCAGTAGTCGTTGGCTTCACGGCTTACCAGCTCGTGGTCGTTGTGGGGGTCCATGTAGCGCAGATAGTAGGCGCTCGAACCGGCAAATCCGGGCATGGTGTAGAGCTCGATGGGGAATACGGTCTTGCCGTCGATGAGCTCCTTGTCGACCACCTGGTTGTTCTGGGTGTCCCAAGCCCATTTTCTGGCGCGGCCCAATGGAGGCTCGCCGCTCTCGGTGGGCTCGTACTTGTCTATCTCGGGCAGCTCGATGGGCAGATACTGCTCGGGTATCATGTAGGGAATGTCGTCCTTATAGTACACGGGGAAGGGTTCGCCCCAGTAGCGCTGGCGAGAGAAGATGGCGTCGCGCAGACGGTAGTTGACCTTGACGCGGCCCAGACCCTTTTCGGTCACATAGCGCTTGGTGGCGGCGATGGCCTCCTTGACGGTGAGTCCGTTGAGCGAGAACTCGGTCTGCTTGCCCTCTACGGGCGAGTTGCACACGATGCCCTCCTTGGCGTCGTAGCTCTGCTCGCTCACGTCGGCACCCTCTATCAGCGGGATGATGGGCAGCGAGAAGTGCTTGGCAAAGGCGTAGTCGCGAGAGTCGTGGGCGGGAACTGCCATGATGGCGCCGGTGCCATAGCCCGCCAGCACATACTCAGAAACCCAGATGGGCAGAGCGTCGCCTGTCAATGGGTTGATGGCATACGAACCGGTAAACACGCCAGTGACCTTGCGGTCTGACATACGCTCCAGTTCGGTGCGCTTCTTCACATAGGCGAGATACTCCTCGACCTCGGCCTGCTGCTCGGGGGTGGTCACCTGGGCCACATATTCGCTCTCGGGAGCAAGCACCATAAAGGTGACGCCAAACATGGTGTCGGCACGGGTGGTGAAGATGGTGAAGCGTAGATTGCTGTCCTTGACGCTGAACTGGACTTCGGTTCCTTCCGAACGGCCTATCCAGTTGCGCTGCGTTTCCTTCATCGAGTCGGTCCAGTCTACAGTCTCCAGACCGTCGAGCAGACGCTGGGCGTAGGCCGACACGCGCAGACACCACTGGCGCATCTTCTTCTGCACCACGGGATAGCCGCCGCGCACGCTCACACCCTCTACCACCTCGTCGTTGGCCAGCACGGTGCCCAGTCCGGCACACCAGTTGACCATAGTCTCGCCCAGGTAGGCTATGCGGTAGTTCATGAGCGTCTTCTGCTGCTCGTGCTCGTTCATGCTCTTCCAGTCGCGGGCAGAGAAGACAAGCTCTTCAGAGCAGGCCACATCCATGCCCAGTGTGCCGTTGTCCTCGAAGTGCTCGATGAGATTGCTGATGGGCTGGGCCTTCTGCAGGGTGTTGGAGTAGTAAGAGTTGAACATCTTCTCAAAGGCCCACTGGGTCCAGTGGTAATATCCGGGGTCGCAGGTGCGCACCTCGCGGTCCCAGTCGAAGCAGAAACCTATCTTGTCGAGCTGCTGGCGGTAGCGGGCAATATTGTTGACGGTCGTGATGGCAGGATGCTGACCCGTCTGGATGGCATACTGCTCGGCGGGCAGACCGTAGGCGTCGTAGCCCATAGGGTTGAGCACGTTGAAGCCCTGCAGACGCTTGTAGCGGGCAAAGATGTCGGAGGCGATATAGCCCAAGGGATGACCCACGTGGAGTCCGGCGCCCGAGGGATAGGGGAACATGTTGAGTACATAGAACTTCTTGCGGTTCTCGTCCTCAGTTACCTTGTAGGTGTTCATCTCCACCCAGTTTTTCTGCCACTTCTGCTCTATTTCTCTGAAGTTATATTCCATGTCGTTATCCAGTTTGTGTTACTTGTTCAGTTTCCAGGTCACACCGTCTTTGGTGTCTTTGATTTCAAAACCGTCGGCGGCAAGCTCGTCGCGTATCTTGTCGCTCGTGACCCAGTCCTTGTCGGCCTTGGCCTTGGCGCGCAGCTCGAGCACCATGTCGACCACCTTGCCATAGGCTTCCTCGCGGGCATCGTTGTTCATGCCCTTCTCGCTCTTCAGACCCAGCAGGTCGAAGGCAAACAGCTGCATCGTAGACGAGAGCTCGGCGAGGTCGTCGGCAGAGATGGCAGCCTTGTGGTCGATGAGGGTATTGATGACGTGGCAAGCCTCGAAGAGATAGCTTATCACGAGGGGAGTCATGAAGTCGTCGTTCATGGCGTCGTAGCACTTCTGGCGCAGCGCAGCCACAAACTTGTGGGTCTCGGCGTCGCTCTCCTTGCCAGCCTGGATGCGCTCCATGTCGGTAATGCCGTTGATGAGTCGCTCCAGACCCTTCTCCGAAGCCTTCAGAGCCTCGTTGGAGAAGTCTACAGTGCCACGATAGTGGGCAGAGAGGATAAAGAAGCGGATGGTCATGGGCGAGTAGGCCTGGTCGAGCGAAGCGTGGTCGCCGGTGAAGAACTGCTCGAGGGTGATGAAGTTGCCCAGCGACTTGCCCATCTTCTGGCCATTGATGGTAATCATGTTGTTGTGCATCCAGTAGTGCACCATCTGGTCGCCCTGACTGGCCACAGCCTGGGCTATCTCACACTCGTGGTGGGGGAAGATGAGGTCCATGCCGCCACCGTGGATGTCGAAGTGGTCACCCAGATACTTGCGGCCCATGGCGGTACACTCGCAGTGCCAGCCGGGGAAACCGTCGCTCCAGGGACTGGGCCAGCGCATGATGTGCTCGGGCTGGGCCTTCTTCCACAGGGCAAAGTCCACCTGGTTGTGCTTCTCGTCGGTGCCGGCGAGGTCGCGCGAGTGGTTGATGACATCCTCCAGATTGCGGCCCGAAAGGATGCCGTATTTATGGTCTTTGTTGTATTTCTCTACATCGAAGTACACAGAGCCGTTGCTCACGTAGGCATAGCCGTTGTCAAGAATCTGCTGCACCAGCTGCTCCTGCTCGATGATATGGCCTGTAGCGTGGGGCTCGATCGAGGGGGGAAGCACGTTGAGCATATCCATAGCCTGGTGGTAGCGGTTGGTATAGTGCTGGGCTATCTCCATAGGCTCGAGCTGCTCCAGTCGGGCCTTCTTCTCTATCTTGTCGTCGCCCTCATCGGCGTCGTGCTCCAGATGGCCCACGTCGGTGATGTTGCGCACATAGCGCACCTTGTAGCCCAGATGCTTCAGGTATCTGAAGAGGATATCAAACGTGATGGCGGGGCGGGCGTGGCCCAGATGGGGGTCGCCATATACGGTGGGGCCGCACACATACATGCCCACGTTGGGGGCATGCAAAGGCTTGAAGGCCTCCTTCTTGCGCGTCAGCGTGTTATAAATCAATAATGTTTGTTCCATTTTAGCTAAAATATTGTTGACTGCAAAGTTACTGATAAATGCCGATAAATACGAATAAACTCCCCTATAATTTAATAAGGTGTACCGCATAAGCGCAATTCCCCTACCCCACAGCCGCCCTCATAGCCATCCCGCTGCGCACCACATCCCTCACGCCTGCCGTGCCCACCACTCCGCTGCGCACCACATATCTCTCGCTGCGCATCCACATATCTCTCGTTGCTTACCGCCATCGTGCCCTCTGCCGTGCCCATCCGCTCTGCTTGCCATGCTCTTCATTCAACTTACTGTGCCAATCATCCAGCTGCGCACCTCTTTAATCTTGTTTCCGCGCTTTATTTTCACTAATTCAGGGCATGATATTATCATAGCGAACACAGATATCCATATTTCGCGTCCCGATTTCCCCACCAAGCTGCTCTCCACCTCTCCCGAAACAAGGGAAAAAACGAAAAAAGTGGCGATAACGTGCGAAAAGGGTACTTTTCAGCTGCCTTTTCGCACACTATCGCCACTATTTAGACCATTTCAGTCGTTGTCAAACATATCGTTCATATCCAGTTTCACCGTCATTTGGTCGCTGTAAGCTCCTTGCGTCATGCCAAACGTGGTTATCATAGTGGGTATAATCGACTTGTGGGTTTCGGTCTCTGCACGGAAAGTGTCGCGGCGGTGCATGATTCTCAGATATTCGTCCTTGTCCAGAGTGTATAGTGCCTCACTGTATTTGACTTCACACAGATTAATCATGCTGTCGGCCCTGTCGATGATGATATCTATCTGTGCTGCATCTTTACTCTTTCTGCTGCGCCATGAGTAGTATTCGGTGGCTACGCTTGCGATGCCCAGTGCCCTCTTTATCTGTGGTATATGGGCTTTGCATATACGCTCATAGGCGAGCCCGTACCATGTATTCACTTCGGGTGTGCCCACATGCTGGCTCCAGTAGTGCTGGTTGGTGTGGCCTTTGGTCACAAAAGTATTGTAGAAGATGGTGTAGAAGTCTGTGAGCTGGTAAATGGCTGAGTTGGTGTTGACCTTCTTCTCTCTGACATTGTTTTTGGAAATGAAGTCACAGTACACCAGGTCGTTGAGCATATCCCCTAACCTTCCGTTGTTGCTTTGCTTCAGTTCTTTGGCCATCTGGGCACGCGTCATGCCCTGCGGATGCTTGGCGAGGATATTGATGATTTCCACATAGGGTGTGCTGTTGCGAAACAATGAGGCAAAGAGGCGTCTGAATTCTTTGGCCAGTTTTGCATTCTCCCCGAAGAAGAGTCTGTCGATGCCTATTGCCGGACTCTCGTTCTTCTCAAAGAGGCTCATGTAGTAAGGCACACCGCCCACAGCCATGTAAGCCTGCATGATGCTCAGTCGCTGCCATGGAAATCCATTGGTATGGAAGTATTCTTCGGTTTCGGCGAGGGTAAAGGGATGCAAGGGCATTTCATGGGTAATCCGGTCGTGCAGGCCGCCATGATTGTCTATCACATTGCGCACCATCCACGACGTGGCGCTGCCACATATAATCAGCATAATCTCTGATTGCCAGTTGGCCCAACTGTTCCAGAAATGCCCGAGGGCATTTACAAAACCGGCTTTGGGCGTGTCGAGACACGGGAGTTCGTCGATAAATATCAGGCAGCGCCTTCCGGGCGTTATCTTCTCGGCAAGCAGCTGGCGCAGAGCCACAAAGGCATCCATCCAGTTGGTGTTCTTCCTTCCTTTATATCCATTCAACTTCATTGCAGCATGAAAAGCGGTCATCTGTTCGGCCTTGCTGCCTTCCAGCACGCCCGTCATGTCAAAGTCAAACTGTCCATTGAAGCGCTGACGGATAAGAAAAGTCTTTCCCACACGTCTTCTGCCATAGAGAGCCACAAACTCGGCTTTGCCCGAATGGTAGTATCTATCCAGCAGGTCAAGTTCCTTCTTTCTACCGATGATATTGACTGTTGCCATATTGCTCGTTTTAGGTTAAAACTATGTTTCTGACGGTGCTAAGTTACGTAAAAAAAACGGAAAAAGTGGCGATAGTGTGCGAAAATGGTACTTTTCAGCTGCCTTTTCGCACACTATCGTCACTTTTTTGCCATTTCCACCCCATTTAGGGCAAACTCCCCATCCCCTCCTTTAGCTTTGCGTTGAGAGGAAGATTGACAAGAAGTTGTTGGGAAAAACTGTGGAGCAGCTATCAACTATTATGATATAGATATAGCGCTATTAACCAATTTTAGTGTCAGTCTCACAGTTTTTCCATTAGTTTAATAGAGAATTATAACTCCCATAATAAAGTATAACGAGCATATTGATCATTATCATCTGTTTGTGCATAAACTTTAATTGGATTTCCGTTAGTGTCAAATTCATAAGTATAATTAACTATTTCTTTTTCAACATAGTTACCACTTGTTGTTTGCGTTGTTATAGATTTTATCAGATTTTTATTACCTTTACCAAATAGCCAAGGATGGGCATATATAAGTTTTTCTATACCATAGCTAAAAGGATATGGAAGTATATCATCTCTCATTAATAATAAATCTATTGTTTCATTACCTTTTTTATCAGGATAGTATGTGTATGTTTCTTTTATATTTTCGTATCCACTATAATTAATTTCCGTAATATTGTCGCCATCCCATTTGTATGTTTGAGTTTGATCATATGTTGTCATTTTCGTTCGTCTATCTCCGCTGTATTCAATAGAAAGAGACTTAGAAGGATTACCAGCGTATTCACAACTTATTCTAAGAATTTTATCACCTGATAACAAAGCTGTAAACTTGCCGTCCCTTTCAGTATCGCACTCCACACTATTATCAGTCCAAATACAAGTCATATCATTGGCTTTTTCTAATTTGCCTTTGTCATTATATATGAAATTCGTACCACCGAAACCACCGAAATACAAAAGTTTCTTGGCAGTTATTCCACTGTTACCTCCATCATTGTCATCGTCGTTCGAACAAGATACCAATGCGCAAAGCGTCATCAAAATGATTGAATAAGATAATAACTTTTTCATAATGTTGTTTGTTAAATGATTTGTTGTTGAAATTGTTTATATTTGTATTAATTGTTTTGTATGCCAGCAAGGATATGCTTATAGTAATCAGCAAATTCTTTTTTGTCGTTTAAGCCTTGGAATTTGTGCCTGACATCAAGTATATCTAACAGTTTATACTTGGCTATCCTTTTTTCTTTGTTTTCTTTTTCTTGACATTTGTCCTTGTCATTCTTCTTTTTCTTCGATTTCAGTACGGCATCGTAAAACCTTATGGTTCCATACGTTGCCATACGACCTTCCCAAATTAAACGTTTACGTTTGTCCAAGAGCCACCATAAGTCGATCTCGTCGAAGGGCATAGAGTAGCCGATAATATGAACATTGGAAGTGAAAAACAAATCTATCCACGACTTGATAGTATCATCGTGTGCCGTATTAGGAAATCTGCTATGAATTGCCTTTATAGGTTCATTGGCTATTATTTTATAGGAACCTTTGACCCAATCGTCCATCTTGGATAGTTCTCCGCAATACTGGTCATATCCCATTATTATGCTGTTACGCTTGTCTATGTTGCCATGGATATACCATATTCGTTTGACATCATCACCTTTTTTAAGGGTATTGTATCGGTGAATACTGTATCTGCTCTCACTGCTATCACTATCACTATCGATAAGTTCATATCCCATTCCTGATAATGTTTTTTCAAGCATTTTGTCATAGTTAGTTGTTATATAGTCGTTTATCGGCATCTTAGCGAGTGCTTCATATACATCATTACTATGGATGATGCTAAGTTTGTCAACAATACTTTGTTTAAGTTCGTCTTCTCCGACGCTGCATGATGGACCTTTGTCAAAATCACCTGCGTCATCGGATAAACAGATATCTTCATATTGAAAAGGCAGAGGTATGTCCTTTAGAATTTTACCACCGGATATTTCGTCAAGAAGTTTATTCCAGTCCAGTCCTTCTTGTATTCGGTTCAGTCCGTTGCCAAAGAAGATGACGTTATTATTCTTTTCCATATACTTGATGCTTTTAAGCTACCCGCCACGGCCCTTTTTGAGTGGCGCCGGGGCGAGGTAGCTGAGTCGGTTTATCGCTTAACCTTGATAGACTGGGAGCCTATACGGGCTATTATTACATCATCGGTGGCGGAGATGGAGGCCTGGCCGTTCATGGCCCTTGTCTCACCGAGCTTTAAACCGCTGACGTTGTAGAACGTTACCCGCTCGTTCTCCTTTAGTCCTGATAGGGTTACGATGCCGCCCTCTGTCGACACTACTACGCCGCGCATCTGCGTGGCGGGCGCAATGCCGTCAGTCTCGATATTGGCGCTAATCCAGTACAGCTTGGCCGTAGCCGTCTTGGAGCGTGTATATCCCTTGGCCGTGGCAAAGCAACTGATGTCGTAGCGGGCTGCGAGCGACATCTCGTCCTTGACGAGTGCATCCGTGCAGTCATCCGCCGCCTTTATGGTGCAATGATACTCGGCTCCTGGAGTCTGGCAGCCGAACTTCAATTTGCCGCTGACATAGTTGATGCTTGGTTTCTCGCACTCTCTGGCAACCTCTTCTCCGTCTACGGACACGATAGTACCAAAGGATTTCCATACCGCAGCGCTCAGATAACTGCTGACAGAGGCTTTGGGTACCATCAGCTTTGCCCTGTCTATGCTACAGCCATAAAAGCAGTCATCTGGAATGGTTGGAGGGGTCGTTGCCATAATGGTGAAATCTGTTATTATCGTCGAGGCAAAACAATAATAACCAAGTTCTATCTTGGGCGACTGGATGTTAACGGAATACAAATTATTGCAGTCTTGAAAACAATACCACCCTAAACTCGTAACCGATGATGGTATGGTGATAGAGGTCAAGCTACTGCAGCCATAAAAACAAAGCCCCCCTATGCTCGTAACCGATGACGGTATGGTGACAGAGGTCAAGCTACGGCAGCCATAAAAACAATTCTCCCCTAAACTCGTAACCGATGATGGTATGGTGATAGAGGTCAAGCTCGTGCAATATCGAAAACAATTCACCCCTAAACTCGTAACAGATGATGGTATGGTTACAGAGGTCAAACTCTTGCAATCATTAAAACAATACTCCCCTAAACTCGTAACAGATGATGGTATGGTTACAGACTTCAAGCCACAGTTTTGAAAACAACACCAACCTAAACTCGTAACCGATGATGGTATGGTGACAGAGATCAAGCTCTTGCAGCCAGAAAAACAACTTTTCCCTAAACTCGTAACCGATGATGGTATGGTGATAGAGAACAATCTCGTGCAATCATAAAAACAACTATTCCCTAAACTCGTAACGGATGATGGAATGGTGACAGAGGTCAAGCTATTGCAGCCATAAAAACAATCCTCCCCTAAACTCGTAACCGATGATGGTATGGTTATAGAGGTCAAACTGCTGCAACCATAAAAACTCTTAACTCCCAGTTCCGTTACAGGATACTTCTTCCCCTCCCATGTAATACTGGCGGGAATTACTATCTCTCGTTGTGTATAGTTATTACCTGTCAGCACCGCGTAGTTCTGGTCGGTATAGATAATATACTTCAGCCCATCAATTACCTGGATGGTGGTAGCCCTTGCCCCTATGCACAGCATGAGGGCGGTGATGAATAATAGTAGTCTTTGTTTCATAATTGGTAAAAATTTATAGTTTTATAGTTTTGTTGATTGTTTCAAGAGTTTCTAAATAATACTCTGCATATACCTTATTTATTTCATTTTCTTCAGTCTTCAAAAGTGATTTTATATTGGTGGTAACCCCAAAAGCAGCTAAGGATTTCTGTTTAGCTACTCGCTGTTCGTCTATCAAGTCCATTTCATAGAAATTAATAATAGGCAATAGCTTATTTTGGTTCATACGTGCCCTTTTGCCTAATAGCCACATAAATAATAGTCTTTTCATGTTCTATCATCTCTTGTTTTTGTGCCTTCTGTTCTCCTAAGTCGGCAAGTTAATAAGATAGATAGATTTTGTAGGCATAAAAAAGACGTGGAGAACTTACCTGTTGTCCATTCCACGTAACGAGGCTCTAGCAATTGCCTATCAAAGTTGAACAGACAACGTCAGAGCCCACGCCGATATGAAAACCACTCCTATGACAAACAACTTTACCCGCCCTATATCTCCCCGTAAGGGTACAATAAGGGCTTGCAAGTGTTCTCGCGGAATGATATAATCACACCCGGGACATCTACCGTTGGCCAAGTTCGAGACTTTGATAATTGTGAATTTGCTAGATTCGTTACGTCAAGAACAGGGCGTCAAGTAAACGCCTTTGTAATATGTCGTGCCTCTCTGCCCACCCACTTCTCCTTGGTAACAAGGCTCGGCGTGAGTAATCGAGGCTTAGAACGCGTCGGCGACAGTACTATCTTCTTGGTCGTTAGGACATAAGAGATGCGCTTTGCCAACTATCGGCCAAAGTTACAAAAAAAATCAAACAAACAAAAGAAATGCAATGAAAATAATCATTTTCCCTGCAATTTCTCCTATCGGCGTTGGGCTTGTCATGATGGGAATTGTGATGGAAGCTATGTGGAGGGATGTTTTCTTTGGTGTGTTCCTGATTCCATAAGAGCGGCTGGAGGATATGGCTGATTAAGTATTGGCGGTTACTCGAAACAAAAAAGCGTGGCTCGGAGACTCCGGACCACGCTTTGGGCTATCTATATTTATGTTCTTACTTCACAGTGACAAGATAGTAGTTTTTCTTGCCGCGCTGTACGAGGAGGTACTTGCCGTCGATGAGGTCGTCGGCGGTGATGACCTGGTCAAAGGCTGCGAGCTTCTCCTTGTTGAGCGATACGCCGCCGCCCTGTACGAGCTTGCGCATCTCGCCCTTGCTGGCGAAAATTTTGACATCGTCGCGGGTGAAGAGCTCTACGGCGGGCTGACCCAGCTGGTCCTTGGCGAGGGTGAAGTGGGGCACTCCGGCGAAGACGTCGAGCAGTGTGGCCTCGTCGAGCTTCTGCAGGTTCTCCTTGGTGGCTTTACCGAAGAGGATGTTGCTGGCCTCGATAGCCATCTGCAGGTCTTCCTCTGAGTGTACCATTACGGTAACCTCTTCTGCCAGACGACGCTGCAGCACGCGGCGGCCTGGGTCCTGACGGTGCTCGTCGATGAGCGCCTCGATGGTCTCGCGGTCGAGCGAGGTGAATATCTTGATGTACTTCTCGGCTTCCTCATCGCCCACGTTGAGCCAGAACTGGTAGAAGGCGTAAGGTGTGGTGCGGTTGCGGTCGAGCCAGATGTTGCCGCTCTCGGTCTTGCCAAACTTCTTGCCGTCGGCCTTGGTGATGAGCGGACAGGTGAGGCAGTAGGCTTCAGCCTCTGAGCCGAGGGTGCGACGTATGAGCTCGGTGCCTGTGGTCATGTTGCCCCACTGGTCGTTACCGCCGAGCTGCAGCTGCACTCCGTGTCTCTGGTAGAGGTACAGGAAGTCGTAGCCTTGGAGCAGCTGGTAGGTGAACTCGGTGAATGAGAGTCCGTCGCGAGCCTCTCCGTTGAGTCGCTTCTGCACGCTGTCCTTGGCCATCATATAGTTTACGGTGATGTGCTTGCCCACCTCGCGAGCGAAGTCGAGGAAGGTGAAGTCCTTCATCCAGTCGTAGTTGTTGACCATCTCTGCCTTGTTGGGCTCGTTGCCGTCGAAGTCGAGGAATTTGGATACCTGGTTCTTGATGGCTTCCTGGTTGTGGTAGAGGGTGGCGGCATCGAGCAGATTGCGCTCCTGGCTCTTGCCCGATGGGTCTCCAATCATACCCGTGGCACCTCCCACGAGCAGGTAGGGCTTGTGGCCGCAGCGCTGCAGGTGTCGCAGCATCATGATGCCACAGAGGTGGCCTATATGGAGTGAGTCGGCGGTGGGGTCGGTGCCCAGGTATGCCGATACCATCTGCTTCTGCAGAAACTCTTCGGTACCTGGCATTATCTGCGCCAGCATACCGCGCCATTTCAGTTCTTCTACAAAGTTTTTCATTCTGTTTATGTTTTTGTTCATTGTTTCTGTCTTGGTCTCTAAGGCACGGGGTCGTAGCCCGAACCGCCCCAGGGATGGCATCTCAGTATGCGACGCACGGCGAGCCAGAGTCCGCGTATGGGCCCGTGCTTGACGATGGCTTGTCGCGCATATTCAGAGCATGTGGGGGTAAATCGGCATGATGCCGGAGTGAATGGGGTGATACATTTCTGGTAGAAAAGTATGGGTAAAAGCAGGAGCCATGTCAGTGCCTTTACCATCCAGCGGCCTATAGACTTGAGGGCGTTCATAGACATTCGCTGATACGGGTCAGGAGTCTGACCATACGGTTTTCTACCTCAGAGGAGGGGAATTTCTCATTGGTGAGCCACACGAAGGCCATGGCTACGGCTTCGTGGTCATCGGTGAGGTTCTGGGTAATAATCGACTTGTTGCGTCGGAAAGCCTCGCGCACCTGTCTCTTCACCCTGTTGCGGTCTACGGCATGCTTGAAGTAGCGCTTGGGAACGCTCACGAGCATCGCGGCACGGGGCTGGTCGTCGACGATGGTGCGCTTCATAAACACAACTCTCAGCGGAAACGCCGTCATCGAACGTCCGTTTCCTGTAAAGAGCTCGTTTATCAGCTTCTTGCTGCATATACGCTCTTCCTTGGATAGCGTGAATCTTTCAGCAGCCGACATGGGTATGGTTGTGCTTATTTGCTGTTGCTGAGATATGCCTTGAGGGCGCTGGTCATTGACGGATGTTCCTTGCTGGGGGCTTCCAGATCGAGGCGCAGACCCTCATCGGTGATGGTCTTGGCGGTGGCAGGACCGAAGGCGGCTATCTTGATGTCGCCCTGCTCGAAGTCGGGGAAATTGCTCTTGAGTGCCTTGACGCCGGTAGGACTGAAGAACACCAGCATGTCGAAGTCAAACTTCTTCTTCTCCTCCTCGTTGAAGTCGTTGCTCACGGTGCGATACATCACACACTCCTGGTGGTGCAGCTTCTTCTCGTTGAGCATCTTCTCGACGTCGTCGTTGTGTACGTCGCTCATCGGCACGAGATACTTTTCGGTCTTGTGCTTTACCATGAGAGGGATGAGGTCCTTGATTTTACCAGTATTGGTGAAGAATACCTTGCGCTTGCGATACTGCACATATTTCTGTATGTACAGGGCTATAGTCTCGAGCACGCAGAAGTACTTCATGTCCTCGGGGATGGTGATGCGCATCTCCTTGGCCAGCTTGAAATAGTTGTCTATGGCATGGCGCGAGGTGAAGACCACAGCTGTATAATCGAGGAGGTTTATTTTCTGCTGACGAAACTCTTTTGCGGTTAATCCCTCAACCTTGAAGAATGGGCGAAAGACACACTCTACTCCATAGTCTTTCTCTATGTCGTAATAAGGGGATTTTTCACTGGATGGTTTTGGCTGTGAGATTAAAATTTTCTTCATTATTTTGTCCTAAAAATTTATTTTCAAATACCCGTTGATTATCGTCAGTCCTCCCCAAAGCATGAGTAGAGGTACTATTTCAAGGGCACAAAAGTACAAAAATATTTGGAAACTAAGGGAATTCTTACTGAAAAAAATGATAAACTGCTTGCAAAGAGTCAGTATTTTGGCAGATGCGATGGTCAAGCCTACATAAAAGAGCGTGAAATAGACGGGCATTTCAAAGAAAGTCTGCAGCATGACTACAGGGAATAACACCACGCCTTCGGTGGCTGCCACGAAGAGGTTGGACTTCTGAATCTGTAAATTTTCTTTACTGCCGAAGAACGTCCAGTTGACCACCCACGACAGGGCGGTTTTGACCAGAAAATAGGCCATGATTACTGCCACATAAATGGCTATCACCTGGTAGGTTTCTATCATGAATGTTTCGCCTATTCGGGTGCGGGTATAGAAGAAGAAGCTCAGTGCCAGCATCAGGCAGGTCTGTATCATCAGCGCCACCTGGAATCTTATCTCGCTGGAGGTCTCGGGGATGACGGTGGTGTTATCGCTATGATTGGTGTAGAAGAATTTCTTTACCTGGCGCATAAAGAAACCCTTGCTCTGGGTGAAGGCTACCATGATGAGTACGAATCCACCCAGGAGGATGCTCACGAAGAAGTCGTCGTTGGCGATGGTGTAGGGCACAGGCGTGCCTGCCACTCCCAGTCGGCCTCCCCGCAGCTCGGGATGAAAAAGGGAATCCTTCGCGAAGAAGGATTCCTTATAATATTGTGGCAGACTGAACTTCTTGTAGCTCTTCCCCGCAGGCCAGCCAGGCAGATGGAGCGTGTCGGGACACTGGCTCCATGTGATTTTGCATGGCTTGATGTTGGCCCTGATGGCAGAGTCCATCTGGGCGGGCGTAGCCGTGCGCGGCAGCCAGCTCAGCACCTCGGCGGGGGTGAGCTCGTGATGGGCCGCGGGCTGCTGTGTGGCAGCCGTGTCCATCGTGTGGGTCAGCGTATCAGTCTGCTGTTGCATCATTTCAGGTCGAACGCTTTACGGATGTTGTCCACGCTGTCGAGCTTTTCCCATGTGAAGAGCTCCACATCGATGGTACGTGTCTCGTGATAGTGGCTGGTGAAGGTCTTGGTCACCACCTCGTTCTTGCGACCCATGTGTCCGTAGGCTGCAGTCTCCAGATACATGGGCTGGCGCAGCTTGAACTTGCGCTCGATGGCCTTGGGGCGCAGGTCAAACATCTCCTTGATTTTGGCGGCTATCTCGCCGTCGCTCATAGCCACGTGGCTGCGTCCGTAGGTGTTTACATATACGCTCACGGGCTCTGCCACGCCGATGGCGTAAGCCAGCTGCACGAGCATCTCATCGGCCACTCCGGCAGCCACCATGTTCTTGGCGATGTAGCGGGCGGCATAGGCAGCCGAGCGGTCTACCTTGCTCGAGTCTTTGCCAGAGAATGCGCCACCGCCGTGGCCGCCCTTGCCACCATAGGTGTCGACGATAATCTTGCGGCCGGTAAGACCGGTGTCGCCGTGGGGACCGCCGATGACAAACTTGCCTGTGGGGTTGACGTAGTACTTGATGTCGTCGCCGAAGAGCGCCAGCACCTTCTCGCTGTGTATCTGGGCCTTGACGCGGGGCATGAGTATATGGAGCACATCTTCCTTGATGCGGGCCAGCATGCGGTCGTCGTCGTCGTCAAACTCGTCGTGCTGTGTGCTCACCACGATGGTGTCGATGCGCTGGGGCACGTTGTCGTCGCTGTATTCCACGGTGACCTGACTCTTGGAGTCGGGGCGCAGATAGGTCATCTCCTTGCCTTCCTTGCGTATGTCGGCGAGAGTGGTCATGATGAGGTGGGCCAGGTCGAGCGAAACGGGCATGTAGTTTTCGGTCTCGTTGCAAGCGTAGCCGAACATCATGCCCTGGTCGCCGGCACCCTGGTTGTCTTCCTCCTCACGGCTCACGCCGCGGTTGATGTCGGCGCTCTGCTCGTGGATGGCGCTCAGTATGCCGCATGAGTTGCCGTCAAACTGGTATTCGGCTTTGGTGTAGCCGATATTCTTGATGGTCTTGCGGGCGATGGCCTGCAGGTCGATGTAAGCCTCAGAGGTCACTTCGCCCATGATGACCACCTGTCCGGTGGTCACAAAGGTCTCGATGGCGCAGTGTGCCTTGTCGTCGTAAGCCAGGAACTGGTCGAGCAAAGCGTCTGATATCTGGTCGGAAACCTTGTCGGGATGTCCTTCGGATACCGACTCAGATGAAAATAGATATGACATGTCTTTTTTCTTTGTATTTAGTTTATTCCTTAAAGTCGGCAGGGAGCATAACCACCTCGATGCGGTTGCCCTGCTTTACAAATTCCTTCATGAAGTTGCAGATGTCCTCGGGCTTGATGCTCTTGAGCACATCGGCATAGCGTGTGTGCCATTCCACACCATACTTGTTGTAGGTGTTGATGGTGTTCATCCAGTAGCCATTGGTCTTGACGGCGAGCTCAAACTGCTTGCCCATCTGCTCCTTGACCTTGTTCAGCTTCTCGGCGTCGCAGGTCTTGGTCAGAGCCTCTACCTCGCCCAGCAGGATGGTGCGGGCGGTGTCGGCCTTGGCGGGCTTCACGGGGCACTGAGCCATAATCTGTGCCAGGGTATAGCCGTCTTCTTCGTGGCTCTGTCCGCCGTAGGCACCTACAGAGTAGGCAGCGCTGGCTTCCTCGCGTATCTTCTCCAGATAAATCATGGAGAGCACCTGACCTACCACCTGGCTGTTGATGCTGTTTTCGAGTGTCCAGGGCATCTGGTCGTTGTACCACATGGTGACGTTCATGGCCTTGGGAGTCTCCATCTTGCGTGTGAAGTTGTTGACTACCTCGCCCTTGACCAGCTGGCCCAGACGGTGACCCTTCTTGGCCTTCTTCTTAGAGGGCAGCGAGCCGAGATACTGGCATACCAGCTGGCGCAGAGCCGCCTCGTCGAAGTTGCCCACGAAGGTGAAGGTGAAGTTGCCTGTGTTGGCGGTCATCTCTTTGGCTATCTGCAGGATGCGGTCATAGTTCACGTGCTGCAGGTCGCTCTCCTTGACGGCGCGATGGCGTGGGTTGTGGCCATAGAGGGTGGCGGTGAGCGAGTCAGAGTATGCCGACATGGGGTCCGAGGCGCGGTTCTTGAGCGTCAGAGCCATGGTGGTCATCAGGTTCTGGTATGCGTCCTGGTCCTTGTTGATGTGGGTGAGATAGAGGTATGTGAGCTGCAGCATGGTCTCCACGTCCTGAGGTGTGGAGCTGCCGGTCACGTTGACCGAGGTCTGTCCCAGACTCAGGTCAGCATTGGCTATCTTGCCTGCCAGAGCCTTGTCGAGCTCGGTACTGCTGAAGTTGCCCAGTCCGCTTACGCCGATGACCTCGTCGAAGAGCTGCAGATTGGCCCAGTCGTCCATGCCGTAGAGCGAGCTGCCGCCTGCACATTCGCCGGTCATGCGTACCTCGTCCTTCTTGTAGTCGGTCTTCTTCAGCACCACCTTGATGCCGTTGCTCAGAGTGAGCTCCTTGAAGCCCAGAGTCTTGTTTTCGGTCTCTTTCTTTATCTTTCCTGCCTTGGGGAGCTTCTGGATGAGAGGCTCGTTCTTCACGTTGTCCACGTAGGCAGTCACTTCAGCCTTGCGGGCAGCCTCGACGGCGGCGAGCAGAGACTCCTGGGTGGGATAGGCAGCGCCTTCCTTCTCCACGTTGAAGTTCATGATGACCATATTGCTGTCGTTCATGGTGATATACTCCTTGAACATGGCGTTGATCATGTCTACGTTGAGTGTGGGCAGCACCTGCTTCATCACCGCATAGCTGAAGTCGATAGAGGGCAGACAGTCGTTGTTGAGGTAGTTGCCCAGTATCTGGTTGAAGAGTTGGGTGTTGGTGCGCTTGTCGCGGTTGGTATACTGCTTTTCGAGCATGCTCAGCGCGTCTTTGCGTGCACGGTCAAACTCGGAGGCTGTAAATCCGAACTCTGCCACGCGTCGTGCCTCTACGAGAGCGGCTGTCAGAGCAGCTTCTGTCTGTCCCTCCTTGGGAATGATGCCAATGGTGAAGGCGTCCTTGGTCTTGGCAAAGATGTAGTTGCCATCGTTGCCCGAAGCAGCCACGTAGGGGCAGTCGGCTTTCTGCACCGCCTCGTTGTAGCGGGTTGCCAGCATGGCCTCTCCCAGTGCCTGGGCCTCGCGGCTTATCATGTACATGAGTGTAGAGCGCAGACTGTCGGGGGTGGCGTCGTGCTTGAACATCACCTGGACCACGTTGCTGTTCTGTTCCTTGTCCTTGTCTATCACTACGATTGGTTTCGCGTTGTCGGGCACGGGCTCCTCTGTCACCTTACCGGCTTCGGGGCTGGCCTGGATGCCGCTGAAGAGCTTCTTGATGAGCGCTTCGGTGTGGGCCACATCCACGTCGCCCACCACGATGATGCCCTGGTTCTCGGGGTTGTACCACTTCTCATAGTAGTCGCGCAGCTCCTGATACTTGAAATTGTCTATCACGCTCATCAGACCGATGGGCATGCGCTGGCCATACTTGCTGCCAGGATAGAGGGCAGGCAGGGCGCGCTCAAACATGCGCTGCGAAGCGCTCGAGCGCAGTCGCCACTCCTCGTGTATCACTCCGCGCTCCTTGTCTATCTCTTTGGGAGCCAGAGTCAGGGCGTTGGCCCAGTCGTAGAGTATCAGCATGCACGAGTCGAGTGCAGACTGGCGCGCGGTGGGCACGTTGTCGATGTTGTACACCGTCTGGTCAATGCTGGTATAGGCGTTGAGGTCGGCTCCAAATCTTACACCCAGAGTCTCCAGATAGCGTATAAGTCCGTTGTCGGGGAAGTGCTCGGTGCCGTTGAAGCACATGTGCTCGAGGAAGTGGGCCAGACCGCGTTGGCTCTCGTTCTCCTGCAGCGAGCCTACCTTCTGGGCGATGTAGAAGTTGGCGCGATGTTCGGGCCATCCGTTGTGGCGGATGTAGTAAGTAAGACCGTTATCCAGCTTACCCATGCGTACTGCGGTATCCATAGGTACCGTCATGTTCATTTGGGCTTGCGCCATCACTACTGTCAAGAGTAGCAGCGCCAGCGTAAGAGACTTTTTCATCATAGTCGTGTTATTGTTATAATTACGTGTTATCTATATAAATAATGTGCAAAGTTACGTATTATTTCCGATACGAGGCTTATCCCGAGGTTAAAATCTCTTGTAAAAGAGATAAATTAGCCCTTCCCGCCACCACTTCAGCCACTCTCGGGGCGCAGCTCGCCCGGCGCCCTACCCTCTCCACGACCGCTGCGATGACTTCCGGCGGTCGTGGAGAGCCGTGAGCATCAGCGGGATGTACCTCGGCTGGCTCGTGCCTTCCGATACGTGGTCACGTGCCTTATGATACGCGGTCACGTAACTTACGATACGAGCCCTCGTGACTATTGATACGAGCCAGCAAGGGCGGTCACGGTGTGGCTGTAGCTGTCTTCCTGTGCGCTTGGGTTAGACTGTGGGCTGACGAGGATGGTCGGGGGATGGCGTATAAAGAAACATAAGTTTTTCCTTTGCATTGTTTTCACCTTGCACTACCTCTACGGCTTTCGCCGTGAAGGTAGGCGGCGGTTCGGAAATAAAAATAAAAGATTTTATTTTGTATTTCTCTCACCTTTTAGCCTACCTTTGAATAAGGTAGGCTGCGTCTCAACAATGCCAGTAAAAAACATTCGTTTTTCCTTTGTATTGTCTTCGACTTGCACTACCTTTGTACCATGAAAGAAATGATGTGTGTATGTGTGGGAAGCTGCTTCGGCGGCTGTCTGCGTTATCTCGTGGGCCGATGGATGGAGCTCTGGGTGCCGGCAGCGTCGTTTCCCTATGCCACATTGGCGGTCAATGTGGTGGGGTGCTTCCTGATAGGCGTGCTGGCGGCGATGGCCAATGTCGGCGGAATATCGCCTATGGCCAAGCTCCTGCTGGTGACGGGGTTCTGTGGAGCCTTCACCACCTTCTCTACATTCATGAACGACAACCTGCTGATGGCCCGCGACGGACAGATGCTGGCGGCGCTGCTCTACACCGTGCTGAGCATGGTGCTGGGCATGGCGGCGGTGGTGGCTGGCTATCAGGTGGTAAAATAATGAACTATAACGCGCCCCAGGGCGACAACAATCGATACTGATGAACCAAATCTGCTGTATAGGACATATCACTCACGACCGTATCATCACTCCCCAGCGCACCATGGAGATGGCGGGAGGTACGGCACTTTACTTCTCATGGGCGCTCCACGCCATAGACCCTACATTCGACTTCAGTCTGGTCACCAAGGTGGGCGACGAGTCGATGGACGAGGTACGGAGGCTCCGCGAGGCTGGTGTCGATGTGACCCGATACGGCTGCCCCCACTCCGTGTTCTTCGAGAATGTCTACGGCTCCAACCTCGACGACCGCCGGCAGCGCGTGCTCGTCAAGGCAGAGCCGTTCACCATCGACGAGCTGATGCACACCTCTGCCAGGGTCTATCATCTCGGCACGCTGCTACCCGATGATTTCTCGCTCGACACCATTGCTTGGCTCCGCCAGCGTGGCATCGTGTCTATCGACGTCCAGGGCTATCTGCGCCAGGTGGTGGGCGAGGACGTGGTGCCCATAGACTGGGACCAGAGCCACTCGCTACTCTCTCAGGTCGATGTGGTGAAGCTCAACGAGATGGAGATGCAGGTGGTGACGGGCATGACAGATGCCCACGAGGCGGCCCGGTTTATCGCATCGATGGGCGTGAGCGAGGTGGTGCTCACCTTTGGCAGCATGGGCTCTATGATTTATGCCGGCGGCAGCTTCTACGATGTTCCGGCGTTTGCTCCGCGAGAGGTGGTCGATGTCACGGGCTGTGGCGACACCTACTCGGCGGGTTATCTCTATGGTCGCTCTATGGGCATGGATTATGGCGAGGCTGGCCGTCTGGCTGCCGCCATGTGCACACTCAAGATAGAGCGTGCCGGAGTCTTCACGGGCAGTCGTGAAGATGTAGACAGAATATTGCAGGGTTAGCCGCGCAACAACCGTCCGATGATGCGGCTCACCTCATCGGCGGTGATTTTTCGGATATGCTTGTTCTCTATTTCCATCAGTTCGTCGCCCAGTTGTGCGGCGAGCTCCAGGTCGTGTGTACTCATGAGTATGGTCTTGCCCTCGTCGTGGGCGAGTCGGGCGAGGGTCTTCATCACGGCCACCTTGCTGGGATAATCGAGAAAGGCGGTAGGCTCGTCGAGCACGATGACGGGCGTATGCTGTGCCAGGGCTTTGGCTATCATCACCTTCTGGAGCTCGCCGTCGCTCAGCTGGCCCATGCGTCGGGTAGCGAGCGGGGCTATGCCTACCGTCTGCATTGCCTCGCTGACGAGGCGGCGGTCATCGTCGCTCAGCCTGCCCCAGAACCCCGTGTAGGGGGCTCGGCCCATGTCCACCATCTCTGCGGCGGTGAGCGAGGGGGTGAGCGGACGGTCGGTGAGCACCACGCTCACGAGGCGTGCCACCTCGGCGGCGCTCATGGTGGTGATGTCGCTTCCAGAGATGGTCACCGTGCCCGCTATGGGTGGCTGGAAACCGCACAGCGTGCGCAGTAGGGTCGACTTGCCTGCACCATTGGGACCGAGCAGACATACCAGACGGCCACAGGGCAGCGAGAGGCTGATGTCCTCGACTACTCTATGGCCGAGATATCCTACGGTGAGACGGTTGGTCGTGATGGCTGTCATGGCGGGGGTCATTTCCGGTGGCGTATGTCGCGCTCGGCGTTTCTCGACTCTATCACCTTGGCGATGGTGATAAACCGATAATAGGCGTCGAGCGACGCATTGATGAAACCGGGTACGCCTTTGCATATCTGTCCTTTGAAGAAATAGGCCTTGACGAAGCGGAACAGGGGGTCAAAGACCAGCTTGAAGGCGCCATAGTGCTTGCCGCGCTTCTTCTCGACCTCGTTGTCGGTATACTCATTGGTCTTGTAGACGCGTGTGCGTATCGAGTCGTCGGCCAGATGTATCAACGCCAGTTCGCGGCGACGCCTCGGGATATACTCTATGCGGCCCTGGACGGTGGGGAATGTGTGTACATAAGGCGGCCAGACGGTACCCTCGCGGATGAAGAAGCGCAACTGGTAGTCGGGATAGGCAAAGAGGCGGTGCATGAAGTATCCCTTTCGCGGTATATACAGTCCTTGCGGGCAGTCGGGTTGGCTGATGCGCTGGTAGAGATAGTCGCGCAACTTGGCGGTAATAATCTCGTCGGCATCGACGACCAGCACCCAAGGGTATAGAGCTGACTGTATGGCGAAGGTTCGGGCTGGTTCGGCACTCTTATGGTCAGCTTTAGGGAATGTAACCACGCGTGCTCCCAGTCTCTCGGCTATGGCTACGGTGTCGTCGGTACTCTCCATGTCGCACACCAGCACCTCGTCAAATCCCTCTGCGGCTCGGATGACCTCTTCGAGCATGGCGGCGGCATTGTAGGTGTTGATGACCACCGAAATCTTGTGTTCGTTATTCTCCATGACGTGCTGTGTTATTTACGGGTGATACGGCGCCACAGTTTCTGCAGCTTCTCCTTGACCGAGGGATGCCAGCTGTGGGCGCAGTAGTGTATGCAGTAAGATGCGGGGGTGACCTCGTGGCGGTTGCCGGCGAATATCTCTGAGCGGTAGATCATGATGTTGTCGCTGAGCTGCTGGTCGCGGTCGGCATAGATAAATCCGTATTTCTCGGCGACACGGGCATAGATCTGCGGCGATACCACGTCGGTGGCGAGGGTACCGTCGGGCTTGATGAATGGCTTGTCCTTATACCAGTCGAGCACATCCTTGATGAAGGGAGAGCCTGGCTCGGCGCCCATCACGGCTGCCTGTATCTGGATACCCGACACAAATCCCTCCTTGATGCGTTTGCCCTCGCTGTCTATCATCGCCATCGCTCCATCGCGCTCTATCTGGATGGGGTGATACTCCAATGACGACATGAAAGAGTGGTTGAGCAGGTCGTCGAAGGGCTTCAGAACCAGCACATCGGAGTCAAGATAGATGCCACCCTCATGGTAGAGGGCGTACATGCGTATGTAGTCGGCGGCGAAGGCCCACTTGCGCTGGCGGATGGCCTCGCGCACATAGTCGGGAGCACCCTCGACATCAAAGTTCTGGGCGTTCCACAGCTTTATCTCGTAATCGGGCATCACCCGACGCCATGTCTTCATGCACCGTTTAATCTTGGCTGGGTACGGGTCGCCGCTCATCCAGCAGAAATGTATCTTCTTAGGTATCATAGTAATACAGTATGTGTCTATATATAAACTTGGTAATTACAAAGTTAAGCCAAATAATCAATTCCCACAAGCATTTTGATGCTTATTTTCATGAGAGTTGTCTTTATTCTCATTCCAGATTTCTTCAGCCAGGTATTTGTCACTGCGGCAGTGCAAATCGGCAACTCCATCTTCAAGGAGCGGCAGCATATCAGAGTCATAAAACATATCCATCGCCTCCTTCAGCGTGATGTCGTGCATCTCGCTTATCTCCTTGATGATTCGCGCATACTTGGCCTCAAGTATAGCATGAAAGGAATCGTCGTGTACGTTCATAATCGGATACTGCTTTTATAAGTAAGACATCTGTCAATAACTTCTTGGTTACTGATGCAAATCTGGTGATTGACTTTTTCAAAGACAAGTCGCTTCAGGGCTGTTTCTTTGGTAATGTCTCCAGCGAAGAACAGGTCTATGGTGCGGAACACCTTGTCGTTGGCAATTCCACCCATAATGATGTCATAGTTCTCAACATCTCTGCCGGTTCTGCATTGGGCTACAAAGTCAAGCCACTCCTCATTATATTCGGTAAAGGTCTTTACGCGATAAGCGAGGTAAGCCTCGTCCAACTCGTAGATGTTGAGCCAAGCCTCCTTGTTGCGCCGCAGGAAGCGCAGAGCGTATTTCTCGGCCTGCTCTCTGATGGTGGTCATGTAGAAGCCTTTCCCAAAATCCAGAAAAGCCCTTGAGTGAACCACATCCGGACTGTCTACAATAACGCTTGACGCATGATATACTTCCATTAGCCAATTACTCCTTTTTCTTTCATATAGTCAACCAGGTCTTCGACAAGGTAATCTTTGCCGAAGGTATGGAGGACGTCGTAACTTGGAATGATGTAACCGCTCAATATGCCAGAAGACTTCAGTCGATGATAGACTTCTTTGGGGCATAGGTTCAGCTTGCGCGAAAGGTTACCTATGCAGTAAGTGATAAAGTCTACGGTGTCGATATTCATACTCTTGCTGTTTATTTCCAGTTCCAAAGTTAAGCCATTATTTTCTATTAGCCAAGCAATTTCCATGATTATTTCGCTGCTTATGTTGTATTTATTGTGTAACTTTGTTCCTATATTTATTAATAATGTATATACGAATAAAGTATTTAGTCTTGGCGGCGCTGGTGATGATGGCCTGCGAGAGGCCAGCCAACCCCGCCGTAGACAGTCAATTCACCGACGAGCTGCGGCTTGCCACCACACCTGTCAAGAACCAGGGGGCGAGCAGCGTGTGCTGGATGTATGCCATGCTCTCGACCATTGAGACCGACCGGCTCTGCCAGGGCGACTCCGTCAATCTCTCTGTGGCGTTCCCGTTGCGCCGCTATATCGAGGAAGGGGCTGCCGAGGCCATGCTCGGTGGCAGGCGCCACGCCATCACGATGCGCGGCACAGCCTGTATGGCTCTGAGTCTGCTCGACACCTATGGCGCCGCGCCCTACGACAGCTATCCCGCCGAGGGAGTGAACTATGACGCCTTGGCACGTGGTGTCAACGCGATGGCACGCCGTTCACAGTCTCTCAGCCACTTGTGCCGGCAGGTGGGCGATATGCTCGACAGCCGTATGGGCGCTCTCCCCCAGCGTGTCTATATGCTCCATGCCCAATACAGTTTCGGCGAGTTTGCCCGAAGCGTATATGCACAAGACTACCAGGCTCTCACCAGCTTCACCCATCATCCCTTCGGACGCAGGGTGGTGCTCGAGCTGCCCGACAACCACCGCCGCGACAGCTTCCTCAATGTGCCCCTCGACACGCTGATGCACGCCATAGACCGGGCACTCGACCAGGGCTACGCCGTGTGCTGGGAGGGCGACATCTCTGAGCCCGGTTTCTCCTTCAGCCGTGGTGTTGCCACCCTACCCCACTCTCCACGCTACGACCAGCAGTTGCGACAGCGCTGGTTTGAGCGCCGACAGACCACCGACGACCACTGCATGTGCATCATAGGCCGTGCCCACGACCGCCAGGGCCGTCCCTACTACATCGCCAAGAACTCCTGGGGCACGGACAATCCGTTCGGAGGCATGATGTACATCTCCCGCGACTATATCAGAATGAAAACCATAGCAATAGTAATCAACAATGAAACTTGTCATATTCGACTTTGACGGCACCTTAGCCGACACCGAGACACTCATCACCCAGACGATGATGAAGACCATCGAGGCCATGCACCTCGAGCCCCGCAGCCGCGAGGAGATAAGGGCCATGATAGGGCTGCCGCTCAAGGAGACCTTCACGCGGCTTATTCCTATGACCGACGCCACCGGAGATGCCTGCGCCCAACTCTACCAGGAGATATTCGCACGCGACAACCAGCCCGGAGTGGTCCAGCTCTTCCCCCACGTGAGGGAGACGTTGCAGAAGCTCTATGACGCCGGACTCACGCTGACCATCGCCACCTCGCGCCAGCGCTTCTCGCTCATGGTCTTCCTCAGAGATATGCAGATAGAGCATCTCTTCAGCCACATCGTCACCGTCAACGATGTGGAGCATGCCAAGCCCGCACCCGACATGGTCGTCCAGACTATGGAGCGCATGGGAGTGACGCCCGACGAGACCATGATGGTGGGCGACGCCGTCTACGACATACAGATGGGAGTCAACGCCGGAGTACACACCACCGCCGTGACCTACGGCAACGGTTCGCGCGAGGAGATGGAGGCGTGCGGTGCGCAGCACGTCATCGACGACTTCGCCGACCTGTATCAAGTAATCGTATAAATGTAGCAAGATATGAGAAAACTCTTAGTTATCATCGCGCTGCTGTCGCTGACAGTGTGCGCAGAGGCGCAGAACGCGCGTCAGGAAATCAAGAAGAACCCCCGCGTATCGGCCAGTGGCTATCTGGCTTACCCCGGTCCGCAACACCGGCTTACCCCCGCGCCCAAGGGATACAAGCCTTTCTATCTGAGTCATTATGGACGCCACGGCTCGCGTTACCTTATCGGTACTGCCGACTACGACCGTGCCTATCTTACCCTCATGCGCGCCGACAGCCTGGGTCAGCTCACCGCCAAGGGACGTGAGGTGCTCGACAAGGTGGCACAGATACGTCAGGAAGCCATGCACCGCGATGCCGAGCTCACCCAGCGCGGAGCCCAGCAGCACCGGGAGATAGCCCGAAGGATGTGGGAGAGGTTTCCCGAAGTCTTTGAGGGCAAGACCAATGTAGACGCCAAGAGCACCGTGGTGATACGCTGCATCCTGTCGATGGAGAACGCGCTGCAGGAACTCGTGAGACTCAATCCCCAGCTCAACATCACCCACGACGCCAGCCAGCACGACATGTACTACATGAACCAGGACGACAAGGTGCTCTACAAGCAGAAGATGGCGGGTGGCACCAAGGAGCTGCTCGATAGCTTCAAGCGCCGACACCGTGACGACAGCCACATGTTGGGCCTTATCTTCCGCGACCCCAACTGGCTCGGCAAGGCTAAAGCTGACAAACTGGCCGACCGACTCTTCAAGCTGGCAAGCAATGTACAGAGTACCGAGCTGCGCCACCAACTCTCGCTCTACGACATCTTCACCGACGAGGAACTCTACCAGCACTGGCTCTGCAACAATGCCTTCTGGTATCTCACCTATGGCCCCAGCACCATCAATGGCGGCAACCAGCCCTTCTCTCAACGCAATCTGCTCCACAAGATTATATCCCAGGCCGACAGCTGCATAGCTCTGCCCCACCCCGGTGCCACGCTGCGCTACGGCCACGACACGATGGTGATGCCGCTGGTGTGTCTGCTCGACCTCAATGGCTACGGACGACCCGTGAGCGACATTGAGCAGCTGCCCGCAGTGGGATGGTGCGACTACCGCATATTCCCCATGGCATGCAATGTGCAGTGGATATTCTACCGACGCTCTGTAGACGACAAGGACGTGCTGGTCAAGATACTGCTCAATGAAGACGAGGCGCGCCTGCCTATCTCTACCGACTGCGCACCTTATTACCACTGGAGCGATGTGCGTCGCTACTATCTCGACAAGCTCGCTTCCTACAAGCCGCAGCCACTCCAGAAGTAACCCCCGCCCCCACCCCGATAATGCCAATCGCCGCCATGTCTCTGCTGACATGGCGGCGATTGCTGTCTATGGCCCCGGCCTACTGCGCCGTGGGCTTGGCGGTCCACGCCGTGGGACTTACGCCCGTCACCGTGCGGAACACCTTGGCAAAGTGTGAGTAGTCGGTGAAGCCGCATGCCAGCGCCACGCTCTTGAGCGGCATCTCGGGCTTGGCGGCCATGATGGTCTTGGCGCAGTTGATGCGCGTGATGCGTATGAGTGCCGCCGGCGACTGGTTGATGAGCCCCGTCACCTTGCGGTGCAGCTGTCGGGCGGTGATGTTGAGGTCGTCGGCCACCATGGTCACGGTGATGTCTTCGCCCTTGTTGATATGGGCCACTATGACCTGCTCCACGCGGGCGAGGAAGTGGTCTTCGATGGCGTCGTCGCTCACGGGAGCCTGGGTGATGGTCTGCGCATACTTGTCTCTGAGCATGATACGCTGTTCGAGCAGCTTGGCCACGCGGGTGAGCAGCTCTTCGGTGTTGAAGGGCTTGACCAGATAGGCGTCGGCACCTGCCTTGATACCCTCGATGCGGTCTTGCTCGGTCACGCGGGCAGTCACCATGATGATGGGTATGTGGGCGGTGAGGTCGTTGGCGCGTATGGCGCGCGCGAGGGCCATGCCGTCCATGTTGGGCATCATCACGTCGGTGATTACGAGGTCGGGAATTATCTCTCCGGCGCGCTTGAGTGCCTCGACGCCGTCGCGCGCAGCCACCACTTCATAGAAGGGTTCGAGCTGGCTGCAGAGCAGGTCGGCCACATCGGCATTGTCTTCGGCCACCACGATGATGGGCTTGCCCGAGTTGCCTATCTCGGTCTCGGTCACCGGGTCGGCAGAGCGGTTCTGTATCGGCATGACGATGTGGAATGTGGTGCCCTTGCCCACCTGGCTCTCGGCGGTGATGGTACCGTTGAGATGGGATATTATCTCTTGTGTTAGTGCCAGTCCTATGCCCGTTCCCTTGGCTTCGCCCATGTCGCCGGTGGTGTAGAACGGCTCGAAGATATGGGCGAGCTTGTCGCTGCTGATGCCATGACCCGTGTCGCTCACGTCGATGTGCAGCCGGTCGCCGCGCTGATAGAGATTGACGCTGATAGTGCCCCCGTTGGGTGTGAATTTCAGTGCATTCGACACCAGGTTGCTCATCACCTTGTTCACGTAATCGGGCACAAAGTCCATCTCGATGGCCTGGTCGTAATGATACTTGAGCGTCACGCCGCGGTTGGCGGCATAGTCTATATAGGTCTCGAGCAGCATGGCGACCTGGGCGCAGATGTTGCCGTGCTGCCAGTTGGGCTCGCCGATTACCGACTTGACCTTGCTGATGTCCAGCAGTTGGGTGACGAGCGTGAGCAGGCGGTTGCCCTGCCGCTCTATGGTCGACGCCTTGTCGCTGACCGACTGTGGCACCTCCGTGTTTTCCCTGATTTTGCGGCTCAGTCCGAGTATCACCGTCAGAGGCGTCCGGAACTCATGGGTAATGTTGGTAAAGAAGTCTTCGCGCAGCCTGCTGGCCTCTCTCATCATCTCCATGCTGTGGTGGCGCATGCGCTGCACGTAGAGCAGTGCGCTGATGACCGCCAGGAGCAGTATCACCGTGAGCCCGAAGAGCCATGCGCTCTGCTGGCGTATGCGTTTCTCGGTCTGTAGTTCGTTTTGCGCCATGTTGACCATCTCCTGCTGTCGCGTGCGCTCGATGTTGATGCCGATATTGTGTATGCGGTCCAGCTTCTCGTTGTCCAGGATGCTGTCCTGATAGGCGGTGGCGATGAGATGGTGGTCGAGCGCCTCGTGGTAGCGGCCCTGGCGCTGCATGAGCTGGAAGTAGAGATGGTGTACCTCGACGATATGCTCCCACGAGTTGATTTGGCGAGCCGTGGCGTCGGCCCTGTCGAGCAGCGCCAGTGCCTTGGCGTCCTCGTGGGTGTGATAATAGACCGAAGCCAGTGCCAGACGCGGTTCGAGAGCGTGCCAGAGGTCTTTCAGGTCGGTCATCATGCGGTCTGACTGTTCGTATTCGCGCAGCGCGAGGTCGTACTGCTGGCGTCTCTCATAGATATTGCCGAAGTAGAGGTGGCAGAGAGCCATGCCCAGCAGATTGCTGTCCTTCTTGTTGTAGAACATGGACTGGCGGTAGTAGTCCAGCGCCTTCTCGTCATCGCCGCGGGCACTGTAGATGGAGCCCAGATTGGCATAGTTGATGGCCTGGCCCGTGGCACTGCCCAGCTGGTGCTCGCCCTCGAGCGCCTGGCGGAACACGCTGTCGGCGTCGTCGTAGCTGTAGATAGAGAGGTAGATGTTGCCCAGTCCGTTGAGCGCCTTCACGCGGTTCTTGCGCATCTGGTAGGTAGTGTCGGACGACTCGTCGCAGAGGCTGAGCGCCTGGTAGTGGTAGCTCTGCGCCACGTCGAGCATGCCCATGCGGCGGTAGTCGGTGGCAATGTTGTTGAGTGCCTGTATCCACTCGCTGCTGTCGCCCACGGCGCGGGCCATGTCGAGTCCGCGTATGTGGAGTCTGAGAGCCTCGTCGTAGCGGCTGGCGTCGCGCTCCTTCTTGCCCTGCTGGCGCAGCGTGGCAAGGCTGTCGCGTATACTTTGGGTCTCGCTCTCGCTCGGGCTGCCGTGTTGGCAGCAAGTCAGGATAAAGGCGAGTGCCGTGGCCCATAGCAGTCTGGTCAGTGTGTGTAGCATATAGGTCATGGAGTTATCAGATGACAGTATTCTCTTCCTTGCTGCAATATTCGGAAAAATTCGTGAAATGACCAAGCATTTCCTTAGATTTTTCGCAAATAGACACCGAAAAGGTGCAGATTTATTATAAATGTCCGATACATACCACTTATTGTCCGAAATATACCAGTGGTTTGGTGAATAATTGTCGACCTTTGCAGCAGAGTAATGACAGTGGTCATAGAGGTAATTGATAATCTCTTTCCTTATGTGGTTTCAACATCCGTAAATTTTTGCAGGCAATCGTGAGATAACCCTATACAAAATCCATCAGATGACGCAAAGGCCCTCTTTACCTTCGACCGAAGGTAAGGGGGGCTGATTTTTTTGCCCATCAAGGTTGGGGGAGTTGAGCTACCCTTTTGCTCGCATAGGCCTACCCTTCTGTTCGCACCGAGCATCACCCCAACAGCATGGAAATTCCCCTTGCGCGCACCGAGGGTGCCTTGATAGAGCAAGAGCTACCCTTTGAGCGCACCGAGGGTGCCTTGATAGAGCAAGAACTACCCTTTGCGCGCACCGATGGTCACCCCAACAGCATGGAAATTCCCATTTGCTCGCACCGAGGGTGCCTTGATAGAGCATAGAGCTACCCTTTTGCTCGCACCGAGGGCGTCTTGGCTGGCTCGTAACATACGATACGTGAGCTCGTGCCTTATGGTACGCAGCCTCGTGACATAAGAAACGTGGTCACGTGACTTCCGTTACGAGCCGCCCGATGCCCTCTCTCCGCTTGCCTGGCGTCTCTCCGGCTGCAGCAGCTGCTCTGCCTACACGCTGAGCGTCACTCCCGCTTTGCGGGTCGACCTTCTCCGCTTGCCTGAGCATCTCTCCGGCTTTGCCGACCGACCCTTTCCTACACGCCGGGCGTCACTCCCACCCCACCCCGCCCGTTGCGGGCGCGCGTATATATAATAAGGTGTTGTCCGGCGAGGCACCCAGACGCAACAAGCCCCTGCATGCCGTGTCGGATGGATGCAGGGGCTTGTCTTATGTCTTGTTGCTTGAGTCTACAGTAGCTCTACCGGCGCTCTGCGGTCGCCACGATGCGCGCCACGATGGTTTCGGGCTCTATCTGCTTCATGCAGGGATAGTTGCCGTGTATGCAGGGCTTGTTGCCGTAGATGCTGCACGGACGGCAGTCCATGTCGAACTGCACGGCGTTGTCCTCGCTCTGCCTCCAGCCCATGAAGCCGGCGTAGGGATGGGTGGCGCCCCAAACGCTCACCACGGGGGTGGCTACGAGCGAAGCCAGGTGCATGTTGGCAGAGTCCATCGAAACCATCACATCGAGCATGCTCATCAGCGCGAGCTCCTGGCGGAGTCCCTTGACCACGGCCGATGCCACGGTGCAGCCGGGGGTCTGCTCGGCGATGTGGTTGAGCTGTTCGGTCTCCGTCTTTCCGCCTCCGAAGAGGAATATGCGGTAGTCGGGGTGCTGCTCGGTGAGCAGGGCGACCACCTGCTTCATCTGTCCCAGTGGATATACCTTGCCCTGATGGGCTGCAAAGGGCGCTATGCCTATCCAGCGCTGGTTCTCGGGCTTGTCGCCTACCCTCTCAGAACGGTCTGCCGCCGGCGCTTTGCCGTCGGGATAGATGGAGGTGAAGTCGGGCTTGATGGGATAGCCCAACTCGGCGAGCACATCGGCGTAGTTCTGGAACGACGTGGGCTGCTGCACGCGCTGTTTCCCCTCCTGCTGAGTGAGCAGACGCTTGCCGCGGCGGTGCTTGTCTATATGCGCCACGTGGAAACGCCCCATGCAGAAGCGCAGACGCAGATACTTGGTGCGCAAGACGTCGTGGAAATCGGCGACAGCGGTGAAGTGCTTGGCTACAAGTCGGCGGTAGAGGCTATTGAGGCCATGCAGATTGTGCAGCTCTTCGGTCGAGGCTTCCATGAACCCGACATTGGGCGCGAGGTCGTCAAAGAAGGCGCGCGCGAAAGGTCGGCTCAGCACCGTGATGTGGGTGTGAGGGTACTGGGTGGCGAGCGAATAGACTATAGGCACGGTCATCGCCACGTCGCCCATCGCTGAGAGACGTATGATGAGTATGTGGTCGGTCTTCACTTCTTGCCGTAGAGTATCGGATTGGTTGATGGGTCGTTGTACATCTTCATCTGGCGATATACCTTCATATACTTGCGGCCGGCGGCGATGTCGTCGAGCAGCTGGTTGATGGCAGTGCCGAGGTCTACCTGCTGTTCGAGCAGCACGTTGAGCTTGGCCTGACACTTGGCGCGGTGCTCGGCGTCGGCGTCGGTACGCTCGGCCTGCTCGCGCATATGGTAAATCTTGAGGGCGAGGATGCTCAGACGGTCGATGGCCCATGCGGGGCTCTCGGTGTTGATGGTAGCGTCGGGGGCTATGGTCACGTCGGAGTACTGCTGACGGAAATAAGAGTCAATCTGCTCTACCAAGTCCGTGCGGTCCTGGTTGCTGCGGTCAATGCGGCGCTTCAGCTGCAGGGCTTCCATCGGGTCAATGTGGGGGTCACGGATAATGTCTTCCAGATGCCACTGTACTGTGTCTATCCAGCACTTCAGATAGAGCCGGTTGTCGATAGACTCGCGGTCGTAAGGGTTATTAATGGGTGTATCTACATCGTTCTTAATGTGGTAATCACTAATCGCTTGATTGAAGATGTGATTGCACTGCTCAGTAAATGATGCCATGTTTTTAGTTGTTTATATTATTATACTTGTATCGTTGTTTAGGGGCGTAAACCTTAATTTTGCAAAGATAATGTAAAATGAAGACAGCGCCAAGCAAAACCCCGACTTTTTATATTTTTCCCCCGTTTTTGCCCAAGCCCCCACCACAACGCTGGCGCCCATCACGGCATAAGCATCGCTATATATGCTTTATGTGTCAATGGATATCTGCCGTCTGTCCACCCATGATGCGCTGCCCGACTGCCCATCTACTATGCCCGTCTGCCTTTATATTCTATCCATGCACCTATATATTATTTCCACAGCCATATATATTCTATCCATGCACCTATATATTATTTCCATAGCCATATATATTTCATCCATGCACCTATATATTATTTCCACAGCCATAAATATTCCATCCATCCACCTATATATTATATATAAGGTGTAATAGTCTGCCGCCCAGGGTAAGGCCGGTTGGGGTAGGGGTGCTTCCGCCACACGCGAAGGCCTTAGATATTGGTTATAAAGGGCTATGGCTTGGTCGTGAAGATGAAAGTTGCCGTTTTGGAACTTGTCTCCGCTCTTCCGGAGGTCATCTCCCCGCGTTTTTAACAAATTCATTTTGCCCGATTTGTGTCATCAAAAGGTGGTTAATTATCAAAAGAATAGCCATTTTATTGCACAAATATAGGGGTAGTGTGCATGCGAATGTCGTTTTTATACGAAAAAATTTGCCAGAATGATAAAAAATGTGTTCCTTTGCAGCCAGAATTTTTAATAATACGTATTTTTAACAATTTAAATTTTACAATTATGTCAGAAATTGAAAGCAAAGTTAAAGAGATTATCGTTGACAAACTCGGTGTTGAGGAAGAGAATGTAACTCCAGAAGCAAGCTTCACCAACGACCTGGGTGCCGACTCTCTGGATACCGTTGAGTTGATTATGGAATTTGAAAAGGAGTTCGGTATCAATATCCCCGACGACAAGGCTGAGACCATCCAGACTGTAGGCGACGCCATCAAGTACATCGAGGAGAACGCAAAATAAATGGAGCTTAAGAGAGTAGTAGTAACAGGTCTTGGTGCCGTTACCCCATTGGGCAACACCCCCGAAGAGACATGGGCTGCCATGGTCGAGGGTAAAAGCGGCGCCGCACCTATTACACAGTTTGACGCGTCTCTGTTCAAAACCCAGTTTGCTTGCGAGGTAAAGAACCTTAACGTCAATGATTGGATTGACCGCAAGGAGGCCCGCAAGCTCGACCGTTACACCCAGCTGGCACTTATCGCCGCCATGCAGGGTGTAAAGGATTGTGGTCTTGACCTTGAGACTGCCAACAAGAACCGCATCGGAGTAGTATTTGGTGTGGGTATCGGTGGTATCAAGACTTTTGAAGAAGAGGTGACTTACTATGGTAAGCACCCTGAGAATGGACCTAAGTTCAATCCTTTCTTCATCCCCAAGATGATAGCCGATATCGCATCAGGACATATCTCTATCCACTTCGGTTTCCACGGTCCCAACTACACCACAACATCAGCGTGCGCTTCTTCGACCAACGCGTTGGCTGATGCGTTCAACCTTATCCGTCTGGGTAAGGCCGATATGATAGTAAGCGGCGGCGCCGAGAGCGCCATCTGCGCTTGCGGTGTAGGCGGTTTCAACGCCATGAAGGCTCTGTCAACCCGCAACGACGACCCTGAACACGCTTCGCGTCCGTTCAGTGCCAGCCGTGATGGATTTGTGATGGGCGAGGGCGCCGGCTGTCTCATACTCGAGGAGCTGGAGCATGCCAAGGCCCGTGGTGCCAAGATATATGCTGAGATGGTAGGCGAGGGCGAAAGCGCCGACGCATATCATATCACTGCATCGCACCCCGAGGGATTGGGCGCCAAGCTCGTTATGGAAGCCGCTCTTGAAGATGCGGGTCTGAAGCCCGAGGATATCGACTACATCAATGTACATGGTACATCGACCCACGTGGGAGATATCTCTGAAGCCAAAGCCATCAAGGAAGTGTTCGGCGATGCTGCCTTCAAGCTCAACATCTCATCGACCAAGTCGATGACGGGTCACTTGCTGGGTGCTGCCGGTGCTGTAGAGGCTATGGCATGTGTACTGAGTGTCAAGAATGACATCGTGCCTCCTACCATCAATCACGAGGAGGGCGACGAAGATCCTGAACTCGATTATTCGCTGAACTTTACGTTCAACAAGGCACAGAAGCGTGAGGTACGTGCTGCTCTGAGCAATACGTTCGGATTTGGCGGCCACAACGCTTGTGTTATCTTCAAGAAATATGCTGAATAATTTAATTGACCGAATAAAGCTCTCTTTCCGCAAGGACAAGGAGCTTTATTCGTCTTTATACGCCATTCTCGGCTTTTATCCCCGCCACATCGACAACTACAAGATGGCGCTCATGCACAAGAGCATCATGCACCGCAACAGCAAGGGCAAGCCCGTCAACAACGAGCGGCTCGAGTTTCTCGGCGATGCCATTCTCGATGCCATTGTGGGCGACATCGTGTACCATCATTTCCCCGGCAAGCGCGAGGGATTTCTTACCAATACCCGTTCCAAACTCGTTCAGCGTGACACCCTCAACAAGCTGTCGCAAGAAATGGGCATCGATCAGCTCATCCTCTCCAACGGTCATAGTGCCTCGCACAACAGCTATTTGGGCGGCAACGCTTTTGAAGCACTCGTCGGTGCCATCTATCTTGACAAGGGTTACAAGGGATGTATGGACTTCATGCAACAGCGTATCCTCGGCAAGATGGTCAACATCGACAAGCTGGCTTATAAAGAGGTGAACTTCAAGAGCAAACTCCTCGAATGGAGTCAGAAGAACAGGGTCAACGTGAGCTTTGAACTGCTCAGCCAGAAGGTTGACAGCAACGGCAGTCCTATGTTTGACTACCGCGTGGTTATCGAGGGCGTCAACGGATGCAACGGCCAGGGCTACAGCAAGAAGGAGAGCCAGCAGCTCGCCTCCAAGCTCACGCTCGAGAAGCTGCGCCGTGAGCCTCAGTTTATCGACCAAATCTTCGCGGCCAAGACCAATCGCACCAAGATGGAAGAGGAGCCTGTAGAGACTGTGCCCGACACCGCCGAGAAGCAGGATTTCATCATCACCGTCGAGTCGGACCCCGCCGAGCCTCGTCAGCGAAAGTCCAGAAAGCCAACCGTTTCCAAGGAACAGCCCGCCAAGGAAGCTGCCGATGACTCCGACGAGTTTGACTTGAGCGACATCTCTGCGCGAGCCATGAGCCGCGAGGAGATAATAGCCGCCGCCGAAGCCGAAGCCTTCGGAGGAGAGTAGGGGAGTGCCCGCTCCACTTCTGCCATCAGTCACAGGGTGGAAAACGATTACTTATGGGGGAGAGTTGATTACCATAAGGTTGAAATCAATTACTCACGAAGGGATGCTAATCTCCATGATGCAGTAGTCTGCCATCCCGAGGCAGTAGCCTGTCATCCTGATGCTGTAGATTGACATCCCGAGGCAGTAGCCGATTGCCAAAAAAAGGATGTCAGCCACCCCCAGGCAGAAGCCAATGACAATAGCCCCAGGACAGACGATAATCGTCGCTGTCCTGGGGCTATTGGCGTAGATGGAGGTGACTTCCACGCCCAAAGTCCCTCATAAGAATGTAGTAATAGCCATAAAAGTCCCTCATAAAAGTGTGCCAAAACATCAAAAAGTCCCTCATAAAAGTGTGGTGATGCGCTCCAAAGTCCCTCATAAAAGTGCGAGCAGCCCCCAGACTATCCAGTCTCTCTTCATGATACTCACGGCACTTGTCCAGTTCACTTCCCCACGTTTATTTTATATTAAAAATGGTAAATAATTGTGCTATGTGAAAGAAATCGGTTAACTTTGTATGATTAATTGGCAATTACATACACATGAGTTTAACCCGTATAGCAAGCATGGCTTTTTTGCCGCGACAGAAGAGTCTTGAGAAGCATTTTACCACTCCTGACGAGCTGCAGGAACGTGTACTCAGATATCTTATCTCCAAGGGAAAGAATACCGAATATGGCGCCAGCCATCACTTCGATGAGATAAGAACTTATACAGATTTTGCCGCCAATATTCCCGTCAATACTTACGAAGAGCTGAAAGGCGATATAGACCGTATGCGTCATGGTGAGAAGAACGTGCTGTGGCCCGGTACCGTCAAGTGGTATGCCAAGTCATCAGGAACCACCAACGACAAGAGCAAGTTTATCCCCGTCTCTGCCGACGGACTCAAGAACGTCCATTATCAGGGCGGCACAGACGTCGTGGCCATGTATCTCCAGAACAACCCCAACTCCCGCCTCTTCGACGGCAAGGGCCTGATACTCGGAGGCAGCCACTCACCCAACTACAATCTCAGCGGTTCGCTCGTGGGCGACCTCTCCGCCATACTGATTGAGAATATCAATCCCCTGGTCAACCTCGTGCGAGTGCCCCAGAAGAAGACGGCGCTGCTGTCCGACTTCGAGGTGAAGCGCGACCTCATCGCCCGCGAGACGATGCACAAGAACGTCACCAACCTTTCGGGCGTGCCCAGCTGGATGATGTCTGTGCTGGTGCGCGTGCTCGAGCTCACCGGTAAGCAGCACATCAACGAAGTATGGCCCAACCTTGAGGTCTTTTTCCATGGCGGCATAGCCTTTACCCCTTACCGCAAGCAGTACGAGCAGATTATCACATCGCCCGGCATGCACTATATGGAGACCTACAACGCCAGTGAGGGATTTTTTGGCATCCAGAACGACCCCTCCGACCCATCGATGCTGCTCATGCTCGACTACGGAGTCTATTACGAGTTTATCCCCATGGACGAGTTTGGCACCGACCGCCCCACCGTCCTGCCATTGAGTGGGGTAGAGGTAGGCCGCAACTACGCCATGCTTATCTCCACCTCCTGCGGACTGTGGCGTTATCTCATCGGCGATACCGTCCAGTTCACCTCCACACGCCCTTACAAGTTTGTCATCACCGGCCGCACCAAGTATTTCATCAATGCCTTCGGCGAGGAGCTCATCATGGACAATGCCGAGAAGGGCCTCCAGTATGCCTGCGAGCAGACTGGCGCTCAGGTGAGCGAGTATACCGCCGCCCCAGTCTATATGGACGCCCGTGCCAAGTGCCGCCACCAGTGGCTCATCGAGTTCAGCCGTCAGCCCGACAGCCTCGACCATTTCGCCCATGCCCTCGACGAGCGTCTGCAGCAGCTCAACAGCGACTATGAGGCCAAGCGCTTCCACGACATCACCCTCCAGCATCTCGAGGTCATCGAGGCGCGCCAGGGACTCTTCAACGACTGGCTCAAGGCCAAAGGCAAGCTGGGCGGACAGCACAAGGTGCCCCGTCTGAGCAACAGCCGCAAAAATCTCGACGAACTGCTTCAACTTAACGGTAACAACAAGTCAAACGACAATGATAAATAAGAGGTTTACGCCTGTCAGCCGCTGCGCCTTTGCCGCGGTTGTCGCCATAGTGCTTCTGACGGTCATGGCGGCGTGTGCCCGCATGGGCCAGCCCGATGGTGGATGGTACGACGAGACCCCGCCCCGCATACTCTCTGCCAGCCCCGCCGACAAGTCGGTCAATGTCAGCAGCAAGAAGATATACATTAACTTCGACGAGTATATCCAGATAGAGAACGCACAGGAGAAGGTCATCGTGTCGCCGCCCCAGATGGAGCAGCCCGACATCAAGAGCCAGGGCAAGCGCATCATGGTACAGCTCCGCGACACGCTCCAGCCCAATGTCACCTACACCGTAGACTTCTCTGATGCCATCACCGACATTACCGAGAACAATCCTCTGGGCAACTACACCTACAGCTTCTCCACCGGCGAGGCCATCGACACCATGGAGGTCGCTGGCTATGTGGTCGATGCCCAGAACCTCGAGCCCGTCAAGGGCATCCTCGTGGGCCTCTATGCCAACCTGGCCGACAGCGCCTTCACCACGCTGCCTATGGCGCGCGTGGCCCGCACCGACGCCACCGGACGCTTTGTCGTCAAGGGTGTAGCCCCCGGCAGCTACCGTGTCTACGCCCTCGAAGACGCCGACGGCAACTTCCTTTACAACCAGAAGAGCGAGAAGATGGCCTTCGACACCGCAGTTGTGGTGCCCACCTTCAAGCAGGACATCCGCCAGGATACCATCTGGCGCGACTCGCTCCACATCGACTCCATCATCCAGGTCGGCTACACCCATTTCCTCCCCGACGACCTGGTACTCCGGGCCTTCACCACCACCCTTACCGACCGCTATCTGGTCAAGACCGACCGTACCCAGGCCGACCGTTTCACCCTCTTCTTCAGCTACGGCGACAGCCTGCTGCCCCGCGTGCGTGGCCTCAATTTCGACGCCACCCACTCGCTCATAACCGAGGCCAGCGAGCGCCGCGACACCATCACCTACTGGCTACGCGACACGGCTCTCGTCAATCAGGACACCCTGCGCATGGAGCTCCAGTACCAGATGACCGACACCACCGGCGTGCTCACCCTCCAGACCGATACCCTCGAGCTGCTCGCCAAGACCCCCTATGCCCAGCGCATCAAGGACAAGCAGAAGAAGCGCGACGACTGGCAGAAGGTGCAGGACAAGGCCAAGAAGCGGGGCAAGCCCTATCTCGAGGTGATGCCCCCCGAGGCTCTCGAGGTCAAGTATGAAAGCGTATCGCAGACCGACCCCGACCGCAATATCCGCTTCACCCTCGCCGCGCCTGTAGCCCGCATCGATACCAGCCTCATCCATCTCTACGCCAAGGTCGACACCGCTTGGTATCAGTCGCGCTTCATGCTCAGAGAGGTCCAGGGCGAGCCCCGTACCTACGAGATAGTGGGCGAGTGGCGCCCCGACCGCGAGTACAGCCTCGAGGTCGACAGCATCGCCTTTACCGACATCTACGGGCGTGTCTCCCCGTCCAAGAAGATAGGCTTCAAGGTCCATTCGCTCGACGACTACGGCTCGCTCTTCGTCAACATCGCAGGCATGGAGGGCCGCAGCGTCATCTGCCAGCTCCTCAACATGCAGGACGCTCCCGTCAAGGAGGTGGTCACCACCACCGGCACCGCCGAGTTCTTCTATGTGAAGCCCGATACCTACTATCTGCGCATGATAGTCGATGCCAACGCCAACGGGCGCTGGGACACCGGCGACTACGCCACCCTCCAGCAGCCCGACGAGGTCTACTACTATCCCGAAGAGATAGTCTGCAAGGCCAAGTGGGACATCACCCAAGCCTGGAACCCCACTGCGCGCGAGCTCTATCGCCAGAAGCCCGCCAAGCTCATCAAGCAGCGCAGCGAGACCCGCCGCAAGACTGTAGGCCGCAATGTCCAGCGTGCCAAGAATATGGGCATACCCTATAATCCCAATATGTGATAACAATATGAAAAAGTATAGAATCCTTATGGCATCACTGATGATGGTCATGGCTGTAGCAGCCCATGCCCAGTGTGCCTTCCACAACGACGCCTTCAAGTCGGGTGAGTTTCTCACCTACAATCTCTATTATAACTGGCAGTTTGTATGGGTCAAGGCCGGCAACGCCTCGATGTCTACCGTCCAGAGCCGCTACAACGGCCACCCCGCCTATCGTGCCAGCCTCACTACGCGTGGCAACAACCGTGTCGACCAGATGTTTGTGCTCCGCGACACGCTTCTCTGCTACAGTTCGCTCGACATGGAGCCCCTCTACTTCCGCAAGGGAGCCCGCGAGGGCAAGCGCTACGGCGTCGATGAGGTCTTCTACTCCTACCACGACGGCAAGGTCAAGCTGCGCCAGCACCAGCTCACCAGCAGTGGCGAGCACCTCTGGGCCCACCGCACCGTCTCCCACTGTGTCTACGATATGCTCAATATCTTCCTGCGTGCCCGCTCGTTCAATCCCGAGGGCTGGAAGTCTGGCCACGAGATAGATTTCCCCATTGCCGACGGCAAGAACATCAGCCCCGCGCGTCTGCGCTATTCGGGCAAGGTCAAAATCAAGGCCGACAATGGTATCAAATACCGCTGTCTCAAGCTCTCTTACCTCGAGAAGGAAGACGGCAAGTACAAGCGCATCGTAGACTTCTATGTTTCCGATGACAAGAACCACATCCCCGTGCGCCTCGACATGTTTCTCAAGTTCGGTGCAGCCAAGGCGTTCCTCGTGAGCATGAAGGGACTGCGCAATCCGGTCACCTCAGCCGTAAGATAACCGCTATGGCAAAAGACGACAAGGGGCTCACCCCGATGATGAAGCAGTTCTTCTCCCTCAAGGCCAAGCACCCTGAGGCGCTGATGCTCTTCCGCTGCGGCGACTTCTACGAGACCTACTGCGAAGACGCCGTCACCGCCTCGCGCATACTGGGCATCACCCTCACGCGCCGCAACAATGGCGGCCAGTCTGGCAGCATGGAGATGGCAGGCTTCCCCCATCATGCTCTCGATACCTATCTGCCCAAACTCATCCGAGCCGGCAAGCGCGTGGCCATCTGCGACCAGCTCGAAGACCCCAAGAAGAAGCGCGAACAGCTCAAGGGAAAGAAGGGGCTCACCGAGATGGACAAGATGGTGAAGCGTGGCATCACCGAGCTCGTCACCCCAGGTGTGGCGATGGGCGACAACGTGCTCAACTATCGCGAAAACAACTTCCTGGCTGCAGTCCACTTCGGCAAGACATCATGTGGAGTCAGCTTTCTCGACATCTCTACCGGCGAGTTCCTTACCGGCGAGGGCAATTATGACTATGTAGAGAAGCTCTTGGGCAACTTCCAGCCCAAGGAGGTGCTCTACGACCGCGCCCGCAAGACCGACTTCGAGACGCGGTTTGGCAACCGCTACTGCGTCTTCGAGCTCGACGACTGGGTGTTTACCGAGCAGACTGCCCGACAGAAACTCCTGGGCCATTTTGCCACCAAGTCGCTCAAGGGATTTGGCGTAGACCATCTCCACAACGGCGTCATAGCCGCCGGAGCCATCATGCAGTATCTCGAGATTACCCAGCACACCCATATCGGCCACATCACCTCTCTGGCCCGCCTCGAGGAAGAGAAGTATGTGCGCCTCGACGGCTTCACCATACGCTCGCTCGAACTGCTCCAGCCCATGCAGGAAGACGGGCGTTCGCTGCTCGATGTCATCGACCGCACCGTCACCCCTATGGGCAGCCGCATGCTGCGACGCTGGCTGGTCTTCCCGCTCCGCAATATCGACCCCATACGCAAGCGGCTCGACATGGTCGACTGCTTCTTCCGTTCCCCCGACTTCCGCATGCTGGTCAATGACCAGCTCCATCGCATAGGCGACCTCGAGCGCATCGTCTCCAAGGTGGCAGTGGGCCGCGTGTCGCCCCGCGAGGTGGTCCAGCTCAAGCACGCCCTCGTGGCGATAGAGCCCATCAAGGACGCCTGCTCCCACTCCGACAATGTCACCCTGCAGCGCATCGGCGAGCAGCTCAATCTCTGCGAGAGCCTGCGACAGCGCATAGAGAGCGAGATACAGCCCGACCCGCCACAGCTCGTGGCCAAGGGCGACGTGATAGCCACTGGCTACAGCGCCGAGCTCGACGACCTGCGCAACATATCGCACAACGGCAAGGAGTATCTCATGCAGATTCAGGAGCGCGAGATTGAGCAGACGGGCATCACCTCGCTCAAGGTGGGCTACAACAATGTGTTCGGCTACTACCTCGAGGTGCGCAACACCTTCAAGGACCGCGTGCCTGCCGAGTGGGTGCGCAAGCAGACGCTGGCACAGGCTGAGCGCTACATTACCCAGGAGCTCAAGGAGTACGAAGAGAAAATTCTGGGCGCCGACGAGAAGATTCTCGCCCTCGAGCAGCAGCTCTTCGCCGAGCTCATCTCGGCCATGCAGGAGTTCATCCCCCAGATACAGATCAACGCCAACCTCATCGCCCAGCTCGACTGCCTCATGGGCTTTGCCAAGGTGGCCGAAGACAACCACTACGTGCGCCCGGTGGTCGACGACAGCCTGGAGCTCGACATACGCCAGGGCCGACACCCCGTGATTGAGCAGCAACTGCCCGTGGGCGAGCGCTTCGTGCCCAACGATATCTATCTCGACGACGACAAGCAGCAGATAATCATCATCACCGGACCCAATATGGCCGGAAAAAGCGCTCTGCTGCGTCAAACCGCCCTCATAGTACTGTTGGCCCAGGTGGGATGCTACGTGCCCGCAGAGAGCGCGAAAATAGGCTTGGTGGACAAAATTTTCACCCGAGTGGGTGCGTCAGACAATATTTCGCTCGGCGAGTCCACTTTTATGGTCGAAATGACCGAGGCTGCCAACATACTCAACAATGTCACCGAGCGCTCGCTGGTGCTCTTCGACGAACTGGGGCGTGGCACCTCTACCTACGACGGCATCAGCATAGCCTGGGCCATCGTCGAGTACCTCAACCAGAATGCCAAGGGACGCCCCCGCACGCTCTTTGCCACCCATTATCATGAGCTCAACGAGATGGAGCGCCAGCTCCCCGCCATACGCAACTACAATGTGAGCGTCAAAGAGGTCGGCGACAAGGTTATCTTCCTGCGCAAGCTCGTGCCCGGTGGCAGCGAGCACTCCTTCGGTATCCATGTGGCAGAGATAGCCGGCATGCCCAAGAGCATCGTGCGCCGCGCCAAGGTTATCCTCAAGCAGCTCGAAGCCGACGGGGCAAGCGTGGGCAACGCCGATGCCGCCGCCATCAAGCACATAGGCGATGACCGCGAGGGCATGCAGCTCAGCTTCTTCCAGCTCGACGACCCGGTGCTCTCGCAAATCCGCGACGAGATACTGGGGCTCGACATCAACAACCTTACGCCCGTCGAGGCGCTCAACAAGCTCAACGAAATCAAGAAGATACTCAAGGGCAAGTAGATTTGCCCCATCCAGAAAGGCAGTGCTTACAGGCGCTGCCTCTTTTCTGCCCCTCTCCCGATGGCTCGCTGTCTCCGCAGCTCTGCCCGTTTCTGCCGTCGTGCAGACTGCCATCGACACCATCCTTCTCTCTATATCCACCGCTCAGCCCACCATCGCCCCATCCCTTCTCTCTATCTCCACCGCTCTGCCCACCATCGTCACCATTTTTCTTTCATTCTCCACCACTCTGCTATCCATCTCTGTGGGCATGGGAATGGCCTCTGCTGCGCCCGAGGGCGTCTTGGCGCGGCTGGAGACCATGTCTGTCGGCTTCTGGTTAACTACCTTTTACGTTCCCGTTAATTCTATTTCACTTAATTGGTTTGGTGGTGTCGCTGTTAACCACTTACTTTGCAAATGTCATCATCTTCATCGGGTTAGTCGTTACCGATGTCGAGACGCAGATGGACTCGGCTGGCTCGTGACGTATGATACGAGGCCACGTGCCTATTGATACGAGCGCTCGTAACAAATGATACGTGAGCACGTGACGTAAGGCACGAGCCGCCAGCGGTGGTCAGCACGCGGGCCAAAGCCCTTACGCCGGCGCCGTCTGTCATGGCGCGCCCCGCAGACCATGAAGCGCGGAGCATGGAAGTCATTGGAAAGGTTATCCTAATATTCACCCTTAAAACTGAAACAACAATGAAAAAGTCGATTTTGTGTTTGCTGTTTGCCATTGCCGCTATGGCGTGGGCAAACGATGCTGCGGCGCAGCAGTGTAAGAAAAAGGTGACTCCCAGAGTGGAGTCGACTGTGCCCAAGGGCAAGATGCCCCCACGGTGGCTGCTCAACAAGGTGACGCCGGCGCAGTATGACACGCTCGTGGCGCTCAACCGCCTCTGCATGGTAGACTACTCGATGCTCAAGGGCTATAAGGTGACGCCACAGATGGTGGAGAAGGTGATGGGCCAGGCACGCAAATATATACGCGAGGCTATGGACCGCCATGATGGCGTGGTGCCTCGCGTGGGGTGGACGGCCCTCGTCACGAAGACGCTCACTACGTGGAGCGACAAGACAGAAAAGGGCACCCGCACGGTGGAATATCTGGTAGGCTCGTCGGCCGACGGCTATGATGTCCATCTGCTGCTGCGTGCCACCCTGCAGCGCGACCGCCAGACGGGTGGTTACCGCTCTGTGGCTTACGAACTGGTGCCCTACAGCGTGCAGGGCATGCCTGTCGAGGTCAAGAGTCCTCGCGTCTATGCTGGCGGAACCGCCCCCGCCGCTCAGCTGGAGTGGGGCAAGGATGGCAAGTCTCCTTACTATGCCGTTAACGCCACTCTGGACTTTACCGACCCTCTCGGAGCCAAACACCGTGAGCAGATAAACGTAAGCGTCGCTCTCTGTCTTGGCAGATAGGCTGCTGCAACGAGCCACGGGGGCTCCACATCGGCAGCCTGCCCTTGCCGAGGCGCTCAACAAGCTCAACGAAATCAAGAAGATACTCAAGGGGAAGTAACTATCGGCTCCCCCATATACGCCAAAATCCCATACCTTGGAAGTAAGGTATGGGATTTTTGGCATATATTGCGCGGCCCGTCATCGCTGTATATGCGAGGCAGCCAGCCGCAATCCTGTCAGATTATTGGCCTGAGCGCAATAGTCACGGCCATTATACCATCTGAGACACCTGAAGTTTCCGCCACGTACTACATGCCTATGGTCGGGCTTATTGCTGACGCAGGGCGATGGATTAGGGCCCTGTGGATTAACTTGAGCCTTCTTGCTGTGCGATGTGCGCCATATATCACTGCATATCTCATCAACATTGCCCGTCATGTCGTACAGGCCCAGTACATTGGGAATGAGCTGACCCACAGCCTGAGGATGGCGTAGGTCGTCGCCCCACAAGGCAACCACTTTGGCAGATCCGTCAACCTGTTCGTGTCCGCTATAACGCTCTACAGGCTCGCCCCGACCACCTATACACGCATACTCCCACTCTGCCTCGGTGGGCAGACGGAACTGCTGACCGCTAAGGGCATTGAGCTTACTGATAAACAGCTTGATGTCGCTACAGCCTACATTAGTTACAGGCTGGTTAGCATCGTCTTGGTTCTCCGAAGGGTTCACGCCCATTATAGCTTGCCACAATGCCTGGGTTACTTCGTACTTACACAGATAGTAACTGTCTAACGTTACCTGGTGGGGAGCCATCTCCTTTGGCGGTATATAGTACTGACGTAGTTCGGGAAAGACAAAACCCATAGTAAAGGTACCTGCGGGTACCTGTACCATGTCGTTGACCAACTTAGCTATCAGCTCGCTGCGGGATGATGGCTGCGGGGATTTGTCCAGATGGATGCTGACAGACTTAGGCAACTGGCTTAGAGCCAGGCGGATGCCTGTTCTGGTAGGACGTCTGGTATTGTCCCCGATGTAGAAGCCTGTACGCTCGTAACTGCCCAGGTCAGTAATGTCGTAGAAACAGCCACGGTCCACGCGGTAGTCCTTCTGCGATTTAGCATCCAGATACTCTGCACCACCCTGATTTGCACAGAGTTCACTTACGTTGCCCGTCATGTCGTAGAGACCCAGGGCATTGGGCTTGAGCATACCTACCGCGTGCGCACGGAGGTCGCTGTTCCAGTAGATCCACCCTACCTCCTTGGCGTCATCGCTGCCACTGTACTTATAACGGCGTGGCGATTTGCCCTCATCGTAAGCCCACTGCCATTCCTCCTCGGTAGGCAAACGGAACTTGAGTCCAGTTATCTGGTTGAGGCGATAGATGAACAGCTGGGCCTCGTCCCAATAAAAACCCTCTACGGGCCGATTGCCCACAGTATGCTGCGAGGGATTGGAGCCCATCACGGCCTGCCACAACTGCTGCGTCACCTCGTACCGACACAGATAGTAACCGGCCACCGTGGCGCTATAGGCTGCCGGACATTTGCCGGTATAACCAGGATAGAAGTTGCGGTCGTACATAGTGAACGTTCCGCCAGGGATATACACCATGTCGGCTATCAGCTTCTCTATTACCTGGGTGGGAGTCATCTCCACTGGGGGCGGGTCTTCCCTCTTTGTCACCTGGTTTTTTACTTCAACAGGCTCCTTGGGCTCGGGCTTAGGTTCCGCCTTTCGCTCTACCCGTTTCTTGGGCTTGGGGGCTGTCTTGGCTTTAGCCTTGGCGGTATGCTCAGTCTTGTCCTTTGGCTTCTTCACCTGAGTCTGCTGTCGGATAATGCCCTGCGCATCCATACTGATGGTCCATGCCAGTGCCAGCATGATGAGAATACATTGTTTCATACGTGTTTTAAGTTATAGTAATATAGATGGTCCAAACCTGGCGCCATAAGCCTGCTTAATGGCTGAGGTGCAGCCTATCTTCTACAAAGGTACATCTTTTTTGAATACCGACAGCCTTTTTTCCGTTTTTTCTGACATGGTGAGAGTCATTTACTTCCATCACGATGAAAATGAAAATCGCCGCGGCTATCCTGTTAACAAGATAACCGCGGCGACGGGGTACTTATATCAGTGGGCTGATGGCTGCCGGCTTACTGCCGTGCCTTGCGCAGAGCGCGGCGCATGCACACGATGCCTATGATGATGAATGGCACAGAGAGCAGCTGGCCCATATTGAACAGCATGTCGTGCTCGAAAGCCTCCTGCACGTCCTTGGTATACTCTATCACAAAGCGGAAGCAGAAGATAAGCGTCAGACAGAGTCCGAAGAAGAAGCCCGTGCCTGCCCACTCTTTGTGCTTCTTGTAGAAATGCCATCCCACAAAGAAGAAGAGGAAGTAGGCGATGGCCTCATAGAGCTGTCCGGGGTGGCGGGGCATCTGGTCTACGCGCTCGAAGATGAACGCCCAGGGCACATCGGTAACCTTGCCGACTATCTCTGAGTTCATCAGGTTGCCCAGGCGTATGAAGCAGGCGGTGATGGGGGTGGCTATGGCTATGTCGTCGAGCACCTGCCACAGGTTCATGTGGGTGCGACGGTAGTAGCACCACAGCGCCAGCATCAGTCCCAGCGTGCCTCCGTGGGAGGCCAGTCCCTCGTAGCCCGTGAAGATGACGGTGCCGCCGGTGAGGCTGTAGAGCATGCCGCCATGGGCGAGGGGAGCGCCATCGACAAACTTGATGGGCAGCAACATCTCTATCACGTGCTGCCAAGAGGAAAGGAAATAGTGGGGTTCGTAGAAGATACAGTGACCAAGACGAGCTCCCATGATGATACCCACAAAGCAATAGAGGAAGAGTGGGTCAAAATACTCGTCCTTGACGCGCTGGTCGTGGTAGAGCCATCTCACGAGGAAGTAGGCGAGGGCCAGTCCGGTAATCCAGCACAGTCCGTACCAGCGCACATCAAACGGCCCGAGATGCAGCGCTGTAGTATCGGGGTTCCAGAGGATAAAGTTGAGCAGACTTGTCATAGCTTGATGCGTTATACGTTGAACCGGAAGTGCATGATGTCGCCGTCCTGGACCACATACTCCTTGCCCTCGATGCCCAGCTTGCCGGCTTCGCGTACGGCAGCCTCGGAGCCATACTGGATGTAGTCGTCGTACTTGATGACCTCGGCACGGATGAATCCCTTCTCAAAGTCGGTGTGTATCACGCCGGCACACTGGGGTGCCTTCCAACCCTTGTGATAGGTCCATGCCTTGACCTCCATCTCTCCGGCGGTGATGAATGTCTCGAGGTTGAGCAGGCTGTAGGCCTTCTTGATGAGACGGTTTACGCCGCTCTCCTCCAGTCCCAGCTCGTCGAGAAACATCTTCTTGTCGTCATAGGTCTCGAGCGACGCGATGTCCTCCTCGGTCTTGGCGGCTATCACCATGGCTTCGGCGCCCTCTGAAGCGGCTATCTCTTCTATCTGGCGTGAGTACTGGTTGCCCTCCTTGGCGCTGGCCTCGTCTACGTTGCACACATAGAGCACGGGCTTGGTGGTAAGCAGGAACAGGTCGTGGGCGGCCTGCTGCTCCTCCTTGCTCTCAAAGGTCACCGAGCGGGCGTTGCGGCCCTGCTCCAGCGCCTCCTTGTAGGCTTCGAGCACGGTCACCAGCACCTTGGCGTCCTTGTTGTTGCCTATGGCTGCTATCTTCTGGTTCTTGGCGAGCTGGGCCTCGATGGTGTCGAGGTCTTTGAGCTGCAGCTCGGTGTCGATAATCTCCTTGTCCTGCACGGGATTGACGGGAGCACCGCCCTCGCGCACCACATTGTCGTCGTCGAAACAGCGGATGACATGGATGATGGCGTCGCACTCACGGATGTTGCCCAAAAACTTGTTGCCCAGTCCCTCGCCCTTGGAGGCACCCTTCACCAGACCGGCTATATCTACAATCTCGCAGGTGGCGGGCACAATGCGGCCGGGGTGTACTATCTCTGCCAGACGGGTGAGTCGGTCGTCGGGGACGGTGATGACACCTAAGTTAGGTTCTATCGTACAGAAAGGGAAGTTGGCTGCCTGTGCCTTGGCACTGGACAGGCAATTGAACAGCGTAGATTTTCCCACATTAGGAAGACCTACGATACCACATTTTAATGACATATCTTATTATAAACGTTTATTTCCAGAGTACAAAGGTAGTGCAAACCGAAGACAATGCAAAGAAAAAACGCATGTTTTTTCATTTGGCATTGTTGAGGTGCAGTCTATCTTATCCAAAGGTAATGCAAACCGAAGAGATTACAAAATAAATTTATTTATTTTTAATCTTGAGGTGCCGCCTACCTTCATGGCGCAGCCGTAGTGGTAGTGCAAACCGCAGACAATGCAAAGAAAAAACGCATGTTTTTTCGTTTCGCATTGTTGAGGTGCAGCCTATGCTCTACAAGTGTAAGCTGAAATATGGGTAGGTTTGCTATGCGAGGCCAATGGGGTGACTTCTGCTACCCCATCAGTAATCCCACAGCGCGCGGCGGTCTTCAGCGTATCAGTCATATACATATACCCACTTTCCATTGCGCAGCACCCATCTTCCATTTTTCGTGTGCTGGTATTTGCCGATGATGGTCGACAGGAGGAAAGCTATCAGCGGCGAGGCGAGGGCCATGGCCATCATAATCCACAGCGAAACCTGGACCACCGTGGCCAATGCCACTACAAAGGTGTGGATGGCGACCAGCGTGACGAGGGTCATGACGACACCATAGAGGCGTAGGCGCAAACCATTGATAAGCACGGGGATGCCATAGCATACCAATAGGGCGGGCCAGATGCTTCCCGTGAAGTGGGCAGACACCAACATGGCGGGCCACTGCAGTATATAGCCTATCACGAGGGGCCATATCAGCAGCGGGGCTTTGATAAAAGTAGTCACACACAAGAGATACATGAGCGCCAAGGCCATAAACAGCGCCACGGGGATGATGCCGACGATGGCATTTTCTATGCCTACATAGTCGGGGTTGCACCACCACAGCGCATCCCAGTCTATCATCAGCGCCATATAGATGACTATGCCCACGGCGGCGAAGAAGGGCAGCGCCGAAAGCACCAGAAAGCGGGTGCGGAGGGTCATCCATACCGCCAGTAACATGAGCAGCAATGCCATGAAGGGCAGCCAACGGCTGTAGAGCATCCGCGTGGAGGCCGAGTGGACGTCCAAGTGGGGCATAGCCAGCCAGGAGGTGAGCTGTAGGCGCGGGCGGAAGTTGTCGGAAGCAAATCTGTCGGTCGCCGAGGGTGGGTTTTCGTCAGCGAACTTCAGCCAACGGGCTTCCACAAGGTATCTCCTGCCGTCGTAATGGATGATGCCTTTAATCTGTCTTACATCTACAGAGTCGCCCACATCTCCAAAATGGGAGGCGGTGCGGCCATCGGGGCCGGTAACTGTGCGCCCTACGACATCGACGAGGGTGCCGTTGGCGATGTAAAGCACTGTGCGTGAGCCGTCGTACTCGGTGGGCTTTTCGACTGGGGTGGCTTTGATTTCGGGGCCGACGAGGCAGTCGACCTCATACTTCTGCGCCATGACGAGGGTAGTCAGACTCAGGCAGAAGAGCAGTGACAGAATTCTGAAGGCTTTCATATCTACTGGGTTTAGGATTGGGAGAGTGAGGGTGTGGGTCAGGCTGTGGGGCTCTATGCGGGAGAGGATGCAGGGGTGGCGTACTCTATCCGCGTCTTACGATGATAGGAATGTAGAAATAGGCCCGGTTGTTGGTAAACTGGGTGTAGCCTATCTGTTGGGCAATGCGGTAGTAGGGGTCGTGGTCCAGCAGATTGCCGGGGTCATCATCGTACTCTACGCGGGTGATGACGGGGCGGCTGTTGCTCACCTGGCAGTAGAGGCGCAGCTGGTGCAGCTGGTCGTCGCCATAGATGGCTCGGCTGGCGATGCTTATCTCGTAGCATTCAGTATAATTCTTCTTTCCTGCGTTGGCATCAAAGTCGTCTATAAGCAGACTTATTGTGGTTCCAACCTTCCAGTTGATGTAGCCCTGCAGGTTGGCGTCGCCCTTATTGCCGTTGTCTTGGGTCGGGTTGTAGTGGCTCATGTCCTGGACCTGGTTCAGCGCGGGGTGGCTTACCCTGAAATTGGAGTAGGGCAGGGTGGGGTTGCCCTTGTCTATGAAGTCGGCAGTCTTGCCGTCGCTCTTCCGTCTGCACAGGATGCTGATGCGGTCGTCGCAGAAGTAGTCCTGTGCGGTCTTATAGCCCTTGCTGTAGTCGGCAAACGCGTTGGCATCGAGCAGATTGTTGCCCTCTGGGGTGACGAAGTCGAGATAAATGCGTTGGGTGAAGATGTTGGCAGATGAGTCATTGTCATCCTTGTCGCACGAGGCGCACATGGCAAGCGTGGCGATACATGCCACCAAGACCAAGATATTCTTCCTGAGTTTCATTTTGATGCGGATATTAATGATGTACTGTTTGCAAATGTAGCGCATATTCATTAATCTTCCAAGGAAAAACGAAATTATTGTTGTAGCTTGGTCTATAAAAGCATTCAGCCAAGCCTATGGTCGCGCAAGAAGTGGCGCGTCTCAGCCTATGTATCCTCGGCTGCATTTCCAGCCCTCAGAGGCTGCCGTACTGCTGGTTACGACCAGGCAGAATGTTACCAATATGCGCAGCAGAATGATGCCGAAGGTCTTCGGCGAAGAGGGCAGTGCTGCCGACTTCGGTTTGCGTATCGCGGAGATATAATAGGAGGCAGCGGATGGCCAAAAGGCTTCAGCAAGGGAACGGGCAGTCTCTTGCTGAAGCCTTTTGGCATTGTGTAGGGAGGAAGGGTGGAGTGGGGGCAACTCGCTCTGGTGCTCTGACCGTGGCAGCGGGTCGCTCAAGCAGCCTCTCAGGCCTCGCTATCGCAGGGATAATCGTCGTCATCGGCTACGTGTCTCAGCCATTCATCGTATTGGGGCAGCCAGATTTCCTCAATCTTAGCCTTGTGGTGGTCGAGGAAGCCCTGTCTGTAACCTCTGATTACCACAGGGAGCAAGTCGTCGCAGCCAAGCATAAGCCCCTTGTTGGCATACTCGTAGGCGAAGCTCTCGTCGCAGCCAGCGGGCGCGGTGGAGTCGTCCAGTATCATGCGGGTAAGGGCTGCATAACCGTGCGGACTGCGCAGACGGGCGGCGCGGCCATACCAGAGCCAAGCCTGCTGATAGTCTTGGGCGAAGCCATAGAGCCCTTTCTCGTAGTAGAAGCCGAGGTAATAGGGGCAGACACTGTCGCCAAGGCACCATCCTGCCTGGAGGTCGTCGCTGAGACAGGCGCTGAGTTCGCGCTGGGCGTCGGGATCGAGGGCCTCGTAGGTGGCGTCGTCGGTGAGCATGGTGTACATGAGATAGCAGTCGCGAGCATCGACAGCCCTGCCTTTCTGCATGATTTCGGCGAAGCCATCGCGGTCGACGACGATGCCGTCGCGGTCGCAGCAGTCGGTGACAGCCCACCAGAAGAAGCCTGCGCTGCCACCATGTTCGGTGGCCAGTTCATAGTTGGTCACGGCGTTGCCGATGCGGCCCAATTCCCTGTCGGCGTTGCCCATGAGCATATAGTATTCGGGGTCATGAAAGTCCTGCTGATGGACATGATTTTCGGCGAGTTCATAGCCTTTTAGCGCATCGCGTGGGCTGCCGTTGGTGCCATAGATGATGTCGCGGATGTGCTGCTGCATGGCTTTCTCGCTGTGGTTGTCCAATGCCTTCTGCATCAGGTCATTGTAGGCATCGTAGTCGCACTCTCCCAGGTCGCCGTCCTTGTGCATGTAGGCGAGTTGGGCATAGGCGTCGCCGATACCGTGGCTGGCAGCGAGCTTGTAGAAATCGTGCTTGATGCTGTCGGAGTCGTTGTCGTATTGGAGCACATCGTGCAGCCTGGCATAGGCGTACATCATGTATGGATTGCCCTGCCAGGCCATCATCTCGATTTTCTTCACATCATCGAAGAGCAGCGGCACGTTGTTGTTCTGGCGGAGCAGCAGCAGGAAGAGCATCTGCGCTTCGCTGTCGTAGGCCACGGTTTCTGCGGTGGTCCAGAATGCTTCCGGCACCCTGAACTCCCTGATAAGTTGTCTGGTTAGGGCTGTCATACACATTAATATTCAAGTTGTTTTGTCGTATCTCTGTCGCCGTGGCGGAGGTGGCGTCAATGGGCTTCGAGCCAGTTGGCGCCCCAGCCTGCATCGGCGGTAAGCGGGATGCTGAGTCGGCAGGCGTTTTCCATCTCCTCGATGACGATGCGTTCTACCTGCTCGCGCTCCTCGGGATAGACGCTGAAGTTGAGTTCATCGTGTACCTGCAGTATCATCCTCGAGCGCAGTCCTTCGGTGGCGAACCGCTTGAATATGTGTATCATTGCCACCTTGATGATGTCGGCCTCCGAGCCCTGGATGGGCGCGTTGATGGCGTTGCGTTCGGCGAAGCCTCTCACGGTGGCGTTGCGCGATGCTATATCGGGCAGATAGCGTCGGCGGTGGTAGATGGTCTCGGCGTAGCCCTTCTCGCGGCAGGTGGCGATGGCCTCGTCCATGTATGCCTTGACGCGTGGGAAGGTGGCGAAATAGTCGTCGATGAGCTGGCGCGCCTCGGAGTTGCTGATATTCATACGCTGCGCCAGTCCGTAGGTGCTGATGCCATAGATGATGCCGAAGTTGGCTTGCTTGGCTTTCTTGCGCTGCTCGGGCGTGACCTCTTCGACCGGCACGTGCCATATCTTGGCGGCTGTGGCGGCATGGATGTCGATGCCGCTGCGGAAGGCGTCGAGCATGTGTTCGTCCTGCGAGAGATGGGCCATGATGCGGAGCTCTATCTGCGAGTAGTCGGCAGAGAAGAAGAGGCATCCCGGCTCGGGCACGAAGCTCTTGCGTATCTCCTTGCCGTCGTCGTAGCGGATGGGGATATTCTGCAGGTTGGGGTCAGACGAACTGAGGCGCCCCGTGGCGGTGATGGCCTGGTTGAAGCAGGTGTGGATGTGGCTCGTGCGGGGGTTGATGAGTCGGGGGAGCGCCTCGACGTAGGTGCCGAGCAACTTCTTCAACCCTCTGTAACTCAGTATGTCGTCGACGATGGGCGCGCGGCTGCGCAACTGGGTCAGCACCTCTTCCGAGGTGACATACTGGCCCGTCTTGGTCTTCTTTGGCTTGTCTACAATCTTCATCTTGCCAAAGAGAATATCTCCCACCTGCTTGGGACTGGATATATTGAATGTCTCGCCGGCCTCGGCATATATCTTCTGTTCGTATTCGGCGAGTCGGCGGTTGAAGTTCCTGCCTGTCTCTGCCAGTGCGGCGGTGTCCAGGCATACTCCGGTGAGCTCCATCTCGGCCAGTACGGGCACCAGTGGCATCTCGATGTCGTAGAAGAGGCGTTCGCCGTCGACCTCCTTGAGCTTCTGCTCGAGCACGTTCTTCAGTCTGAGCGTCACGTCGGCATCTTCGGCAGCATACTCATATACTTCCTGGGGCTGGAGGTCACGCATAGACCGCTGACCTTTACCTCGGGGTCCGATGAGCTGGTCGATGTGTATCGTCTGGTAGCCCAGCAGCGTCTCGGCCATGTAGTCCATGTTGTGGTGAAGCTCGGGCTGCACGATGTAGTGGGCGAGCATGGTGTCGAACATTGGTCCGCGCACCTCTATCCCATAACGACGCAACACCTCGTAGTCGTACTTGATGTTCTGTCCTACCTTCATGATGTGCTCGTCTTCGTAGAGCGGACGGAAAATGTCGACCATGCGCTGCGCCGCTTCCCTCTCTGCGGGCACGGCGACATAGACGGCCTTGAATTCTTCGACCGCGAAGCTCAGACCGACCAATTCGGCGTCGATGGCGTTGGTCGATGTCGTTTCTGTATCAAAACTCAAGATTTCTTTTGTCAAGAAATAATCACGTATTTTTCGTGCTTCTTCTTCTGATTCAATAAGTTGGTAATCGTGTGGGGTCTCTTTGAGGCCCAAAATACTCGCATTTTTTGGCTCGCCTTGGCTCTCGGCCGCAAATTCGCCAAACAAATCGAGCTGTAAATCGTCCTTTTTGGGCGTATTTTTAACTTTTTTAATAATTTTGTCGGTCAGTGCTCTGAATTCGAGTTCCTGGAAGATTTTCTCGAGTCGCTCCTCGTCGGGCGAGGTCATCTTCATTTTTTCCAAATCGAGCGCTATGGGCACGTCGGTCCTTATGGTCGCCAGGAACCGGCTCATGCGTATGTCGTCGACGGCACCTTCAACTTTCTCTCTCAACTTGCCTTTGATCTCGTCGGTATGTGCGAGCATGTTGTCGATACTCCCAAATTGTGTGATGAGTTTCGCGGCAGTCTTCTCGCCCACTCCCGGACATCCGGGGAAGTTATCGGCCGAGTCGCCCATAAGCGCCAGCAGGTCGATGACCTGTGCGGTGGTCGCTATACCATACTTCTGCGTCACCTCGCTTTCGCCCAGCGTGTCGTAACCGCCACCATGACGGGGTCGGTAGATATAGACATTGTCTCCCACGAGCTGTCCGTAGTCTTTGTCGGGGGTAAGCATGTAGGTCTCGATGCCCTCGCGTCCGGCAGCGGTGGCAAGGGTGCCTATCACATCGTCGGCCTCGAAGCCGTCGGCCTGGAGCACGGGTATATGGTAAGCCTCGAGGATGTCCTTGATGATGGGCACGCTCGCCCGGATGTCCTCGGGCGTCTCCTCGCGCTGTGCCTTGTAGGCGGGAAAAGCCTCGTGACGGAAGGTCTTGCCGTGGTCGAAAGCCACAGCCATGTATGTGGGCTGCTCCTTGGTTATCACCTCGTTGAGGGTATTGACGAACCCCATTATAGCCGATGTATTGAGTCCCTTGGAGTTGATGCGTGGGTTTTTGAGGAATGCGTAGTACGACCTATATATAAGTGCATAGGCGTCCAATAGAAAGAGTCTGTCCATAGTTCTAATTGCTTTAGGTGTGTAAAATTACGAAAATAAATTAGATAATGACAGAAAATATCTGTAATTTTGCAATAAAATACTCATAGTCATGGATTATCAAACAGTTATCAAGGCGCCGATATCTGCAGAATTGGCCGATTTCATCGAGATGTTCAACCGCTCGCTCGACCACGAGGATGGCATGCTGGCGCAAGCCCTGAACCATATCCGCCAGCGCGGCGGCAAGCGCATGCGACCCATTCTCATCCTGCTGATAGCCAAAAGTTTCGGAGCCGTAACCGAGGTAACGCAGCATGCAGCTATAGGACTGGAATTGCTGCACACAGCGTCGCTGGTGCACGACGATGTGGTCGATGAAAGCGCCGAAAGACGCGGCCAGGCTTCTGTCAACGCCATCTATGACAACAAGGTGAGTGTGCTTGTGGGCGACTACATTCTCTCTACCGCTCTGCTCCATGTCTCTTACACTCACCGTGAGCGCATTATCCGTTATCTGGCGCAGTTGGGGCGTACACTCTCAGACGGTGAAATCCTGCAGCTTTCCAACATATCCAACCGTGACATCTCGGAGGACGTCTACTATAATATAATAAAAGGTAAGACCGCTGCGCTCTTCGAGGCGTGTGCCTCCATTGGTGCGCTGGCGTCGGGAGCCACCGACGAGGAGATTGAGGCTGCTGCCCGCTTCGGCCAGAACCTCGGCATAGTCTTCCAGATACGCGACGACATCTTCGACTATTACGACAGCGCGGACATAGGCAAACCCACCGGCAACGACATGGCCGAAGGTAAGCTCACGCTGCCCGCCATCTACGCTGTGAACCACGATGCGCCCGCCGAAATCAGAGAGCTGGCTTACAAGGTGAAAGACCGCAGCATCAGTACCGATGAAATCGGCAAACTTGTGGCCTATACCAAGGCCAATGGCGGTATAGAATATGCCGAGCGCCGCATGTGGGAGTTTCACGATGAAGCCTGCCACTTCATCGATACCTATATCCATCAGGACGATATACGCCAGGCACTTAGAGCTTATCTCGACTACGTCATCAAGCGCAACAAATAATCCCCAATTCATCGCGATTTTCCCCTTGTCAGTGCATCATATAGCCATCCACGTGCAATATGATGCACTGATTGTTTTCGGCCGTATTGCGAGGCGTGAAACCGAGGTTGCGGGGCGTGATATATGTAATGCAAGCCATGAAAACACCGTTTCGCGCCATGCACTCAGCGTTTCGCACCATGAACTTATCGCCAACGTGACCTCCGCCGAGTTGTCGGGATTGTCGAAATGGCTCTGGATGAACGGGAAACGCGCGCAGAGGCGGATGAAAAAAGGGCGATGCAGACTGCGCGGTCTGCATCGCCCTTAGGCGTTATGCCATCCCTCGTGGGGAAGGCTGTGGGGTTAGAAGTATTTTACCTCTTTGCCCTCGATTGTGCTGATAAGCAGGTTGGTAAGACGGCTGGTGCCCAAGCGGAACCACTTGTTGGTGAGCCACTTCTCGCCCAGCACCTCCTTGACGATGGTGTAGTAGGTCACAGCGTCCATCACGGTATTGATACCGCCTGCGGGCTTCAAGCCAATCTGGATGCCGGTCTCGTCGTAGTACTCCTTGATGGCCTGGCACATCACGTAGACAGCCTCGGGAGTGGCAGAAACCTTCTCCTTGCCGGTAGAAGTCTTGATATAGTCGGCACCGGCATACATGGCGATGATAGAGGCACGCTTCACGTCGGCCATCGATGGCAGGTCACCTGTCTCGAGGATTACCTTGAGTGGCACTTCGCCACAAATATCCTTGATTTCGCTGATTTCATCGGCCACAGTCTCATAGTCGCCCGACAGATACTTGCCCACCGACTGCACGATGTCAATCTCGGTGGCGCCATCCTTGACTGCGAGTGCAGTCTCGGCAATCTTGACCTCGATGAAGGTCTGAGAAGAGGGGAAAGAGGCACACACGTTGGTTATCTCTACACCGTCTACCTCCAGGCTCTCGCTCACCAGTTTGGCGAAGCAGGGATAGGTACATATGGCAGCCACGTGGGGCAGTTCCTTGTAGTCCTTGGCAAAGTTGTTAACACGCTCTACCATAGCCAGGATTTCCTCTTCGGTGTCGGTGGTACGGAGCGAGGTCAGCTCGATGCTGCCCAAGAGGAAGCGGTGAACCTCGTCGGTATTGTTCTCAGCTGCTTTTTCTATGATTTTCTTTACTTCTTCGGCAACTTCAGCATCGGTGATGTTGAGGTTGTACTTGTTCAGCGCCTGCTGATACTTGTCAACGTTCTTAATGTCTGTCATATTGTTTGGGTTATTAATGATTGTCCTAAAGTTACAGTTTGCTGTTGTTGATATGGCGCGTGGCGTCGCGGCGGGTCTTCTTTTCAAAGCTCTTTTCGAGCTCGGCGGTGAGGTCTATGCCCGTCTGGTTGGCGAGGCAGATGAGCACCCACAGCACATCGGCCATCTCTTCGCCCAGGTTGGGCTTTTCGCCCGCCTTGAAGCTCTGGTCGCCATAGGTGCGCGCCATGACGCGTGCCAGTTCGCCCACCTCTTCGGTGAGGCAAGCCATATTGGTGAGCTCAGAGAAGTAGCGCACTCCATACTGCCTTATCCATTCGTCTACTCGTTGTTGTGCTTCTTGTATAGTCATAATCAGTGGGTTAGGAGGTATGCTGCGATTATGCCCAAGAGCGTCAGGGCCATGATGAGGTAGACCACGGCGCTTCGGCGCTTGTCCTTCCAGTTGCGCAGGGCGGTGATGATGTAGTAGATGGTACACATGATGCCGCCTATGATGAGCCACGTGGCGCTCTTCATCAAGATTCCGCCCACCACGATGGCGAGCATGCCCAGGATGTTGATGAGCCAGATGGCAGTTTCCTTGATTTCGTTCATATCTTTCACTTAGTTGAAGGCAATTGTGGTTCAGACGGTTACGCCGTCTATCATAACCCGCATGGCGAGCATCACGGTCAAGAAGGCGAAGATGAGGGTAATCACCGCATAGTAGGCGAGCATGCCCTTGTGCCACACGCCCGTTGCGATGCCGGTGCGGAGAATCTGGATGAGCGTCTGGAGCAATATGCCGAACATGATGGCGGCGCCCACCCACGCCACGGCTGCTGCCGAGAGGTGTAGCAGGCGCTCCAGAGTCTTGCTGACCAGTATGATGGCAAGCGCCACAATTTTGGCGATAGTCTTGATATTCATGTTGTTCATTGCTATAGTTTACTCTTTGTTCTTGGTGTCCATACAGATGGTCACAGGGCCGTCGTTGACCAGTTCTACCTTCATGTCGGCGCCAAACTCGCCCGTGCCTACCTGCTTGCCGAGCGCCTCGCTCATTCGGGTGCAGAAGTAGTTGTACAGGGGCACCGATACGTCGTGCGTAGCGGCTCGGAACCATGCCGGGCGGTTGCCCTTCTTGTAACTCGCGAAGAGCGTGAACTGTGATACCACGAGTATCTCGCCCTGTACCGACAGGATATCACGGTTCATGACTCCCTGTTCGTCCTCAAAGACGCGCAGACCTATAACCTTGTGTACCAGCCAGTCGGCATCCTCGTGCGTGTCGGCGCCTTCTATTCCCACAAGGATAAGGTAGCCCTTGCCGATGGATGATTTGACCTCGCTGTCTATGGTGACCGATGCGCGCGAAACGCGCTGTATGACAATTCTCATAGTGACTATCGTTGTGCTATAATCTGCAAATATACTAAATTTGCCATAATTTAACCCATCATTTGTTTTATTTTTACTCGCGAGGGTCGAAATATCGTCTGCAACAGCCATTCTGAGCCCTCTGAGAGCCTCTGTGGCGGCGTTTTGGGCTGCCATGGGTGTGGAGATACCCTCCAGCCTCGCAGAAGGGCTCCCCAGCTTCGCAGAGGTACCCTCCAGCTTTGTAAAGGTACCCTCCATGATTGTAGACGCGAACTGCATGGTTTCCTATGTAAACTGCATGGTTTTGATGTAAACTGCATGGCTGGCGATGTAATCGCTATGATTGCTGTGAAGGTCGGAAAGGTGGTCGCGAGGGGCTATTGTAATATGTAATACAGTACCGCTGAAGCTGTCATTGACGGCGGGACATAAAAAGACTATCAGCGCAGTGGTGGAGGCTACTGCGCTGATAGTCAATGGGTTAACGAGTGGAGTGGGAGAGAGCTACTCGCTCGCAGGGTGGAAATGGTCGTAAATCACCTTGGCTTTGGCGTTACCCACTGAGGCAGAGAGGGTTGGGAGCGAAGCCTCGCGGATGGCCTTGACCGTCTTGAACTGCTTCAGGAGCGCCTCGCGCGTCTTGGGGCCTATGCCTCGGATGTCGTCGAGCTGAGAGTGGAGCGCGTGCTTGGACCGCTTGTCGCGGTGGAAGGTGATGGCGTAGCGGTGAACCTCGTCCTGGATGCGCGTGAGGGCATGGAAAAGCTCGCTCTTGACATCGAGCGCCACCGTGCAAATGGGGTCGCCGAAGAGCAGTTCATTGGTGCGGTGGCGGTCGTCCTTGGCGAGTCCAGCCACGGCAATATTGAGTCCCATCTCGCCATTGACGACAGCCGATACGACATCCATCTGGCCCTTGCCGCCATCGGTGATAATCAGGTCGGGCAACGGCTGATGCTCGTCGGTCATGCGCTGATAGCGGCGGCGCACTACCTCCTGCATAGACGCATAATCGTCGGGTCCGACGACGGTCTTGATGTTGTATTTGCGGTATTCCTTCTTGGCGGGGCGCATGCCCTTGAACACCACGCAACCCGCCACGGCGTCGGTGCCAGAGATATTGGAGTTGTCGAAACACTCGATGTGGTAGGGGAGCTTGGGCAGCTTCAGCTTGGCCTGCAGCTCCTTCATCAGGCGCGTCTGCTTCTGCTCAGGGTTGAGCTTTTCGGCCTGTTTGAGCCTGTCAAACTTGTACTGCCGGCTGTTCATTTCAGACAACTCCAGCAGATGGCGCTTGTCGCCCCGTTTCGGCACGGTGAAGGTGACGTTGTTGAGCTGCCACGACAGTTCGAACGGCACTATTACTTCGCGTGCCGTGCTTTGAAAACGCTCGCGAATCTCGGGAATGGCGTCAATGAGCAGTTCTTCGCACGTTTCATCGAGCTTACGCTTATATTCAAAGGTGAAACTCTGGTTGATGGTGCCGTTCTTGACATGAATATAATTGATGTACGCGTTGCGCGACGCCTCGTCGTCAATAATGCTGAAAACATCGACATCGGTAATGGTGTGGCTCACTACCTCGCTGCGGCTCACGAAGCCCTGGAGCAGCATATAGCGCTGCTTGACCTGCTCGGCCTCCTCGAACTTGAGCGCTGCAGACAACTGTTGCATCTGCTGATACAGCAACTCGCTCAACTCGCGCGTATTGCCCTTGAGGATTTCGCGTGCCTGGCGGATACATTCCATATAATCATCGTAGCTCTGACGACCACAGCACGGCGCACCACAATTATGAATGTGGTATTCGAGACAAGGCTTGTATTTACCGGCAGCGATGCCTTCGGCGGAAATAGGGAAATGGCACTTGCGCGGCTTGTAAATTTTGCCGATTAGATCGAGAATGTTGTACATGCTACTGATGTGGCTGTAGGGACCAAAGTATTGCCCGCCCTTGCGGTTGATGGTACGCGTCTTGAAAATTCGGGGCAGATACTCCTTGGTGATACAGATGCTGGGGTAGGTCTTGCCGTCTTTGAGCAGCACATTATAGCGCGGGTTGTAACGCTTGATAAGGCTGTTTTCGAGCAGTAGCGCGTCTTCTTCGGTGTTGACCACGGTGTAGGTGATGTCGCAGATTTTGGACACCAGCACCTTGGTCTTGAACCTATCGACTTCGGTATGGAAGTAAGACGAAACACGGCTCTTCAGCCTTTTGGCTTTTCCCACGTAAATGATGGTGTGGTCCTTGTCATAGAACTGATAACTGCCCGGTTTCTCCGGCATATTGAGGACAATGTTTTTGAGTCTTGCCAATAGTTCCTCTTTCTCTTTCTTCATGCTTAAACCTATTGGAAACAAATGAAATAGCCGCTTAAAGTTTCACGTGAAACTTTAAGCGGCCTTTAATCTTTGCCGTCATTGTTTCATGCTCGCCACCGATGGTTCCGACAGTTGTCGGGATGGTGGAGTGGGGCACAGAAATGGCGCAAAGCCTAAAGGCCGCTCTTGCTAAAATATTAAACCTGTATGAGAGATGTCACTTCGATATCGTCGTCGAAAGCATCCCGGCCATTGAGGCCCTCATTGACAAGTTCGATGATGAAGTTGCAGTACACCTTTTTGGGGTTGAACTTCTTGACCAGGTCACAGGCAGCCTTCATGGTTCCGCCGGTAGCGAGCAGGTCGTCGTGGAGCAACACCACATCGTTCTCGTTGATGGCGTCCTTGTGGATTTCGATGGTGTCGATGCCATACTCCTTGGCGTAGCTCTCCTGTACGGTCTCGCAGGGCAGCTTGCCCGGCTTGCGGCAGAGCACGATACCTGCGTTGAGCTGGAGTGCCACTGCCGACGACATCACAAAGCCTCGGCTCTCGATACCCACAATCTTGGTAATGCCCTTGTCCTTGTAGAGGTCTACCATCTCATTGGTAATAATCCTAAGACATTCGGCGCTCTTGAAGAGCGTGGTTACATCTCTGAAATTTACGCCCTTGATTGGCCAGTCGGGAATGCAGCGTAAATTCTTCATTAATACTTCGTTGTTCATTGCAATTATAATATTTATAGATTTATCCTTGTTTCACGTGAAACTATCTTCCCATAAGTACCAGCAGCACATTGATGTCGCTGGGTGACACCCCAGGGATGCGGCTTGCCTGTGCCAGGGTCTCGGGGTTAATCTTCTCGAGCTTCTGGCGACCCTCGGTCGAGATTTCGTGGAGCTCGCTGTACTTGAAGCGACCCCTAATCTTGATATTCTCCAGTCGGTGCATCTTGTCGGCAATGATGCGTTCGCGCTCGATGTAACCCTTATACTTGATTTTGATTTCTGCTGCCTCGCTGGTTTCCTCCTTACGGTTGGGCAGACCCTCTATCAGTGCGCGGAGTTGGGGCAGGGCGTCGGCCATCTGCTGGATGCTCACCTGGGGACGGCTGACGAGGTCGGCGACCTTGCATCCCATGCGGAGTGGGGTAGTGCCGATGCTCTCGAGCCACGGGTTGATGTCGGCGGGCTTGACACTGGTGCTGGCGCAGAAGTCGATGATGCGCTCTATGCCCTCGCGCTTCTGCAACCACCAGTCGTAGCGCTCGCGCGATGCCACTCCCAGATGGTAGGCACGCTCAGTGAGTCGGGCGTCGGCATCATCCTGCCGTAGAAGTATACGGTATTCTGCGCGCGAGGTAAACATGCGGTAAGGCTCGTCGACCCCCTTGGTGGTGAGGTCGTCGATGAGCACACCTATATAACTCTCGTCGCGCGCCATGACAAACGGCTGGCCTCCGCCACACTTGATGGCAGCGTTGATGCCCGCCACGAGACCCTGGCCTGCCGCCTCCTCGTAGCCTGTGGTACCGTTGACCTGTCCGGCGAGGAAGAGTCCGCTGACGACCTTGGACTCCAGCGAGTGGTCGAGCTGGGTGGGGTCGAAGTAGTCGTACTCGATGGCGTAGCCCGGGCGATAGAAGCGCGCGTCGCGCAGTGCGGGGATGGCGTGGAGCGCCTGCAGCTGTATGTCGACAGGCATGCTCGACGAGAAGCCGTTGAGATACATCTCATTGGTATTCTCCCCTTCGGGCTCGAGAAACAGCGGGTGCTGCTCCTTGCCGGGAAAGGTGACGAGTTTGGTCTCTATCGACGGGCAGTAGCGCGGTCCGGTGCTCTGTATCTGCCCGTTGAAGAGCGGCGAATCTGCCAGTCCGCTGCGGAGTATGTCGTGAGATTGCTTGTTGGTATAACAGGTCCAACAAGGCAGTTGCTGCAGTGTGCGGAGAGGAGCCATATAACTGAACTGATGAAATCCCTGTTCGCCGGGTTGCTCCTCTGTGTCTTCGAAGTGTACGCTTCGTCGGTCGATGCGTACGGGTGTGCCCGTCTTCATACGTCCTACGCGTATGCCGTGGCTGGCTATGCTCTCGCTGAAGTTCAGGACAGCCGGCTCGGCGCATCTTCCGCCCGGCACCTTATGCTTGCCGATGTGCATGAGTCCGTTGAGGAATGTGCCTGCCGTCACCACCACCGCGCGGGCATGGAACGTTACTCCCCAGATGGTGGTAACTCCCACAGCCACACCGTCTTTGACGATGAGTGTGTCTGCCTGGTCCTGCCAGATATCCAGATTGTCGGTGTGGTCAAGTATTTCGCGCCATTTCCAGATGAACTTTCCCCTGTCGCATTGCGCCCTTGGCGACCATACGGCTGGGCCTTTTCCCTGATTGAGCATTCTGAACTGTATGGCAGTGGCGTCGGTGACGATTCCGGTCTGACCGCCGAGAGCATCAATCTCCCTGACTATCTGTCCTTTAGCTATGCCACCGATGGCCGGGTTACAGCTCATCTGTCCAATCTTGTTCATGTCCATAGTAATCAGGCACGTCCGAGCGCCCATCCGGGCAGCTGCGGCAGCGGCTTCGCAGCCTGCGTGTCCGCCTCCGATTACTATCACATCATAATCAAATTTCATTATGTTGTAATATTTTCCGCAAAAGTAAGAAATTAAATCCAATTTTTTGATGGTTTTGCTTTGAATTATAATAAAAATATAGTATTTTTGCATCCGCTGAGCCTCTATCATACCTTATAATAATGTGCGAGCAGTCATTTTAGGGTCTATGATAGTGGCTCTCGGTAGTATTGTCATGATATAACATTACTAACAATTAAATAATTAAATTACAATCATTTATGTGGTTAATCAATTCATCTATTGGTAGAAAGGTAGTGATGTCTGTAACCGGCATTGCGCTTATCCTTTTTCTGACGTTCCATTGCTGTATGAACGTTGTAGCCCTATTTTCGGGTAAAGCCTACAACATGATTTGTGAGTTGCTTGGTGCCAACTGGTATGCCCTCGTGGCTACTCTTGGTCTGGCTGCTCTCGCAGTGTGTCACATCGTGTACGCGTTTATCCTCACCGCACAGAACCGTCGTGCGCGTGGCGCTTCACGCTACGAGGTAACCGTCAAGCCCGAGAAGGTAGAGTGGGCTTCGCAGAACATGCTCGTGCTGGGTATCATCATCCTGCTGGGTCTGCTGCTCCACCTCTTCAACTTCTGGTACAACATGATGTTTGCCGAGCTTACCGGTATGGCTGTTGGCCATCTGCCCTCTGACGGCTTCGCCTTCATCCAGGACACCTTCGAGAAACCTGTTTATGTAGTGCTGTATCTCGTGTGGCTTGCCGCTCTGTGGTTCCACCTCGCTCACGGTTTCTGGAGTTCTATGCAGACACTCGGCGTAAGTGGCAAGGTATGGTTCAAGCGTTGGCAGTGCATCAGCGTGGTTTACACCAGTCTGCTCATGCTCGCCTTTGTAGTAGTGGTTCTGGCTTTTGCCTTCAATTGTGCCCCCAGCCTCTGCTGAATCGCCTAAGTAATTAATTCATGTAACAATCGAAAAAGTAATAGTAATTATGGCTAAGACTTTAAATTCAAGAATACCCGAGGGTCCAGTAGCTGAGAAATGGACCAATTACAAGGCTCATCAGCGCCTGGTTAACCCCAAGAACAAACTCAAGCTCGATGTCATCGTCGTAGGTACAGGTCTGGCTGGTGCCAGTGCTGCCGCCTCACTCGGCGAGATGGGATTCAACGTGCTCAACTTCTGCATCCAGGACTCTCCCCGTCGTGCTCACTCTATCGCCGCCCAGGGTGGTATCAATGCCGCCAAAAACTATCAGAACGACGGCGACTCAGTATATCGTCTTTTCTACGACACCGTCAAGGGTGGTGACTATCGTGCCCGTGAGGCCAACGTATACCGTCTGGCTGAGGTGTCTAACAATATCATCGACCAGTGTGTAGCCCAGGGTGTGCCTTTCGCCCGCGAGTATGGTGGTATGCTTGCCAACCGCTCTTTTGGTGGTGCCCAGGTATCACGTACCTTCTATGCCAAGGGTCAGACCGGCCAGCAGCTGCTGCTCGGTGCCTACTCTTCTCTGAGCCGCATGGTTCAGGCTGGCAAGGTGAAGCTCTACACCCGCTACGAGATGGAGGATGTGGTAATCGTTGACGGCCACGCCCGTGGTATCATCGCCAAGAACCTGGTGAGCGGCGAGCTCGAGCGCTTCTCTGCCAATGCTGTGGTTATCGCCACCGGTGGTTATGGCAACACCTACTTCCTCTCTACCAATGCTATGGGTTGCAACTGTACCGCTGCCGTTCAGTGCTACCGCAAGGGCGCTTACTTTGCTAACCCCTGCTACGTACAGATTCACCCCACCTGTATCCCCGTTCACGGTGACAAGCAGAGCAAGCTGACCCTGATGTCTGAGTCGCTGCGTAACGACGGCCGTATCTGGGTTCCCAAGAAACTTGAGGACGCCAAGCGTCTGCAGGCTGGTGAAATCCAGGGTTCTGACATCCCCGAGGAAGACCGCGACTACTATCTGGAGCGCCGCTATCCCGCCTTCGGTAACCTCGTTCCCCGCGACGTGGCTTCACGTGCTGCCAAGGAGCGTTGTGACAAGGGCTACGGTGTCAACAATACCGGTCTGGCCGTATTCCTCGACTTCTCTGAGTCTATCAACCGTCTCGGTATCGACGAGATTCTCCAGCGTTACGGCAACCTCTTCGACATGTATGAGGAGATTACCGACGTCAACCCCGGCAAGCTGGCCCGCGAGATTGACGGCGTGAAGTACTACAACCCCATGATGATCTTCCCCGCCATCCACTACACTATGGGTGGTATCTGGGTAGACTATGAGCTTCAGACCACCGTTCCCGGTCTGTTTGCTATCGGTGAGTGTAACTTCTCTGACCACGGTGCCAACCGTCTGGGTGCTTCAGCCCTCATGCAGGGTCTCGCCGATGGTTACTTCGTGCTGCCCTACACCATCCAGAACTATCTGGCTGACCAGAGCCTCTGGCCCCGCCTCTCTGTCGATATGCCCGAGTTTGACGCGGCTGAGAAGGGCGTTCAGGCCGAGATTGACCGCCTGATGAACATCCACGGCAAGCGCTCTGTAGACTCTATCCACAAGGAGCTTGGCCACATCATGTGGGAGCACGTAGGTATGGGCCGTACCAAGGAAGGTCTGGAGAAGGGTCTCGAGCTGCTCAAGGCACTCCGCGACGAGTTCAACAGCAACCTCTTCATCCCCGGCACCAAGGAAGGTCTCAATGTCGAGCTCGACAAGGCCATCCACCTGCGCGACTTCATCCTCATGGGCGAGCTTATCGCTTACGACGCCCTGCACCGCGAGGAGAGCTGCGGCGGTCACTTCCGTGAGGAGCACCAGACTGAGGAAGGTGAGGCCAAGCGCGACGACGAAAACTTCTTCTATGTAGGCTGCTGGGAATACCAGGGCGACGACACCAAGGCTCCTGAACTCATCAAGGAACCGCTGGAGTATGAGGCAATTAAGGTTCAAACACGTAACTATAAGAATTAATAATCATGGCTAAGAATATATCATTCACACTTAAGTATTGGAAACAGAACGGCCCCAAAGACAAGGGTCATTTCGATACACACGAGATGAAGAACATCCCCGATGATACTTCATTCCTCGAGATGCTCGATATCCTCAACGAGGAACTCATCGAGGCTGGTGAGGAGCCTTTCGTCTTCGACCACGACTGTCGCGAGGGTATCTGCGGTATGTGCTCATTATATATTAATGGTGTGCCCCACGGCAAGACCGAGCGCGGCGCCACCACCTGTCAGCTCTACATGCGCCGCTTCAACGATGGCGACGTGATTACTGTAGAGCCCTGGCGTTCGGCTGGCTTCCCCGTTATCAAGGACTGCATGGTAGACCGTGGTGCCTTTGACAAGATTATCCAGGCTGGTGGCTACACCTCTATCCGTACTGGTCAGGCTCAGGACGCCAATGCCATCCTCATCCCCAAGGAGAATGCCGACGAGGCTATGGACTGCGCTACCTGTATCGGTTGTGGTGCCTGTGTAGCCGCTTGTAAGAACGGTTCAGCCATGCTCTTCGTAAGCTCTAAGGTTAGCCAGCTGGCTCTTCTGCCCCAGGGCCGTCCCGAGGCAGCCAAGCGCGCCAAGGCTATGATTGCCAAGATGGACGAGCTGGGCTTTGGTAACTGTACCAACACCCGTGCTTGCGAGGCTGTATGCCCCAAGAACGAGTCTATCGCCAACATCGCTCGCCTTAACCGCGAGTTTATCAGCGCCAAGCTCAGCGACTAACACGTCGCCACAGCATACAGCTAAAGAGCCCTGCAAGCGCCCTCACCGGGTAGCCTTGCAGGGCTCTTTTTTAGTCTGTCGTCATCGCGGGCTCCGCTGTAGCTCTCCCTCGCCACCGCCTTATAACTTGCTTTCTACATAAGGTCTCCCCGTGATTTATAACTGCCACTGTTTTAGTGGTTATAAATCTCTCTCTTCATACGGATACACTTTTATGAGGGAATGTCTGCTGCAAGTGTACATTTTTATGGGGGGAATAATCAAGCTAGAGGCACACTTTTATGAGGCAATGTGGGCTCCTGGCCCCCTTAGCGTCCTCGCCGTAGGCAGGGGCATATCCTTTCATAGCCTGTCCTAAGTCTCCCCCTGCGCCCTTATTCTCCGCAAAAACGGGGCGAATATGCGGAGAATAGCACAGCTAATTTCCTATCCGCCCGTGCCGGTCGCGGGAAATGGGGAGACCGACCTTTACGTTTCCCGGAGCCGTCATTAGCGAGCTGGGAGCCGTCATTAGAAACGTGGAGACCGGTCTTTTCATTTTCCGTGGTTCCTGCCTTGGCAGCGCTTGCCATTTTTGCATCCCTCTTGGGGGCTTGGGGCCATTTATCTTTTTGTTTTTCTTTGAAGTTGGGCGTTAGTTGGTTGGTCGGAGCCGCCTCAAGGTCTGCTTTTAGCGTTATTTAACTATCGTTGCGTGCAGTTTTAACATTTATATTGCTTTTTTGTAACATTACCGCTGTAATTTTGCAAATGAAGTCTAAAATATTTGAAGTAACGACCATCGCCTTGCCCATCGCAGTATGCTCGTGGCTTGTGGCGCGTATCATCTTCTTACCCCATCAACCAACTCAGGCCCTGCGGACAGTTACCGTTCCATCGCCTATTAACCATATCGCACTAATGTGTATATACCGCAAAACTCTAACAAGTATCTGAAACTATAAACTATTAAATACTTATTTTTATGACAAAACATTTACGATTATTAATGCTGGCTCTCCTTGCCATAATCTGTGCGGGGGGGGGTAAAGGCGGCTGTAGGTGATACCTACATGTTAGTTACATCAGTTGACGAGCTTAAGGCTGGGGATGTGATAGTGATAGGGTGCTCTGCTAACCAGAGAGCCTTAGGTACAGAGGCTAAGAAAAGTAAATTTTTAGGAGTTGAAGTCTCTATTTCAAATGGAGTACTAACTTATACGGATAAATTAGCAGAGTTTGAGATAGAAATCCCTAACGACAATCAGTATTTTTTTAAGAATTCAGATGGTAAATATCTTTTATCGAAAGCGGATTCTAAACTAACTCTTGATGATAAAGATGACGCATATTATGCAACAATTTCTATAAATGCTAATAAAAATGCAACAATTTGTTATCCAAAAACCAATAAAAAGTATTATATAAAATATAATACCTCAGGCTACTATTTCTCTTTTTATGCTGAAACTGTTGGGAATCAAGTTCAAATTTACAAGAAGCAAGATTCTGGTAAGACATCTACTACCACCACATTCGGTACAGACTACGATAAAAAGGCATTCACCTTTGTTGGTGGCGAATTAAAAGACTTCACGGCCCCCACTGCACAATGCACAACAGAGGGTGTAACAGGAACTATCGCATATAGCAGTTCTGATACAGAGATTGTAACGGTTGACGCAAAGGGTGCCCTCACCTTCACCAATACCAAGTTTGGCACAGCTACCATTACAGCTACTTTTACTCCTAATGACAAGGACAAGGATAAATATGCACAGTCTACCGCTACTTATACCGTGACCAACACGCCGCTTTACAATGGTATTGCTGAATTTAAGAAAGCTATAACTGGAGAGTCCGAAAAAGACGCTTTGGAGGCTACTCTTAATCTTACAGATGCCGTTGTAACCTATGTAAATGGGAAAAACACTTATATCCAGGATGCTACGGCAGGTATATTGATTTTTGGTGTAGATGGTTTTGCGGTTGGTGACAAGTTTACGGGTAAGGTCGTTGTAAAGGCGTATAAATACAGTGGACTTCCAGAAATTACAGGTTGGGCAGCAGCAGCCGATATGGTAAAAACCACAGGTGCCGACTTTCCTGTAAAAGAAGTAACTCTTGCCGAACTGCAGGACGATACATACGAGAGCATGCGTGTAAAGGTGGTCGGTGTTACTGCTACAACTGCATTTGTATCAAGGAAAGCTACGTTGAAGCAGGGGGATGTCACTATAGAACTTTATGAGAAGGTAAAAGACCTTGATATTACTGCAAATTCAGTATATGATATTATAGGTTATCCTGGCATCTATGATAAAACTCGCCAGCTGACCGTTTGGGAACAGAGTGATATAACCGAACATCAGGAAGCTGATAAGGCTGATCCAGAAATAGCTTTCAAGGAGACAGAGAAGACAGTAGAACTGAAAGAGGGTACAATAGAATTGTCTACCTTGATAAATAACCCCCACACACTCCCTGTTACCTATACATCCAGCAATGCCAAGGTGGCCGAGGTGTCAAAGGGTGTAATATACATGTATAAGACTGGCAAAGTGGATATTACCGCTAAATTTGCAGGTAATGATACGTATAATGCAGCCGAGAAGACATTAGCTCTTACGATAGAAGATAACCGTGCAGATGCTGGTATCCATTTTGAGAAAGATAGCTATACAGCTGATATTAATAAGGACGAGTTTAAAGGTGCTGTGCTTGTAAATCCTAATAAGTTGGCAGTTACTTATTCTATCAGTCCTGATGATGAAACAGCATTGATAGATCCTGCATCAGGCTTCGTAACCTATACCAAGGGCACCGAGGCTTCGTATGAGATTACAGCCAAATTCTTAGGCAACGAAACTTATAAGCCAGCTACAGTTACTTATACTTTGAATGTTGTAGACCCCAATTATGAGGTGAAGATAGTTACATTTGATGCAACAGTAGATAAAGGAACAAGTAGCTCTACTTCTAACATAGGTGCAGATAAATTATCAAAAAATGGCATTACGATATATGGAGAAAGAAGTCTGTTTGGAAATGGAAATAATTATCGCTTCTATAAAGCTGTAAAAGGTAATACGGCAAAAACAACAATTTCTGTAGATAAAGGTAATATAGTTAAAATAGAATTTACCAATAATAACGAAACCTCTTTGAACAAATTGGTTTTTAATAATGGATACACGTATGACACAGAAACCAAAAACTCAGTGTGGGTAGGAAAGTCTAATAGTATCTCGTTTACAACGGATGATGCAACTGTATCTGCAACAAAGATAACTGTAACTGTAAAGGTACCTGTTGTTAAAGACTTTACTCTTGATGAGAAAGAGGTGAATGAAATAGAAGACTGGGAGAATAGTAATGTTACCGTTAAACGTACATTCTATAAGGATGGAGACTGGAATACACTCTGCTTGCCTTTTGATGTAAGTGCCGAAGAGGTTAAGGCTGCATTTGGTAGCGATGCCCAGTTGCGCCAGGTAGACGAGGCTAATAGCAAAGATAACACGGTAGCCTTTACTACTGCAACTGCCATCAAGGCCGGTGTGCCTTATCTTATCAAGTTTGACAAACTGGCTGAGAACGCAGACCAGCCACAGGAGTTTAACCATACTTTCGAGGGTGTAACACTTACAAAGAAAGTTGAATATAGCGCTTTGGCTGACTTTAATATCATTTTTACAGGCAGCTATTCAGCCTTTACCCCTGAGGATTTCTTGAAAGAATATAATACTTGTGATGTCGTAGCCTCGATGGCAGCAGCTAATACGCTGAAGAAGGTCTATGCCGGTACCACGATTAAGGGCCTCCGTGCTGTCTTCGGTCTTGCTTCATCCGTACAGCCACAGGCTGTTAAGGTGGTTGTTGACGGTACCACAACAGGTATTGGCGACTTGCATGTAGACGGTGCTTCTGTAGCCAATGGTCGTGTGTACAATCTGAATGGACAGTGTGTAGGTACCAGTCTTGAAGGTCTCAAGGCCGGTGTATATATCCAGAATGGTAAGAAAGTGATAATAAACAAGTAAATAATAGGAGATATATAATATGAAGAAGACATATATAAGTCCCGCGACAGAGATAATAGTTATCAAGGGTACAGCGATTCTCGCTGGCTCTAACACGGTGAGCAATGATGATAATGGCATAGACTTCAATGTTGGTACTATGGGTAGTCACGATGGTGGTGCCTCGCGTTCCATGGGCAACTTTAACCTATGGGAAGAGATTGACGAGACCAATGGGTACGTGGACAAGCAATATTAAGATAAAGGAGTAAAACGATAGAGATGTAAACGGAGACCCCTTAGTGGGTGGCCCGATATATATTAGACGCGCTGTAAGGTGTGGGAGTGGTTCCTGGCCTTGCAGCGCGTTTTTTTATGAAGACGGGCACGGCCTTGGCATCCGGGCAAGCTCTTGGCCCTCAGTTGGCGATGTCTCTGATGGGCGCTGCTCTGACCATTCCGAGGGTGGGGGAGTGCTCCTAGCTTTGGGGCGATGGCTCCCACGGGGCTGTATCTCAATAAAAGTGTGGAAATTGCTTGTTTTATTGCTAAATAAAAATTAACTTTGCGACATTAACAATAGATGCAGCAAAAAAAGTAAAAGGGTAAAGCGTAAAAGAGTAAAAAGCGCTGCTTGCGATGGTATCTTCAGCGTGCTCGAAGTGATTGCGAATCTTCTTGCAACGCTCACGGAAAATGGAAAGATTACCCTCCATATTTCGAAAGGCCGACCTTTAGCTCGTTAATGACGGCTCCCAGCTCGCTAAAGAGGGTTCCGAGAGGCGTAAAGGCCGGTCTCCACGAATGGGGCGATAATGCCCATAGTTCTGGAAGGACTCTCTGCCCACGACTTTTTACCCTTTTACGCTTTACCTTTTTACTTTTAAGAGTGGGGGAGTGTCTTCTGGCGCTGCGGAGACAGACGATGAGCACCTACGAATGACTATGATGAAGAACGAAGATACAATACGGTTTGTGCGCGAGCACGCCTCAGACGATGTGCGGGCCTTAGCCCTTATGGGCGACCGCCAGGGCACGGTAGACATGCCCTGGGCGCTTAACCAGATACGCGGCCGGCAGACAGCTATGAAGAAACTGCCCACGCTGGCCATGACGGAGGGTATAGTGTATCCTCCCCACCTGTCTATGGAGCAGTGCTCGAGCGAGCAGACGGCCGCGTGGAAAGCTGCGGTGTGTGCCACGGGCGCCCATGAGTCCATGGCAGACCTCACGGGCGGTTTCGGCATAGACTTCATGGCCATCTCTAAGGGTTATACCCATGCCACCTACGTAGAGGCCAACAGCGAGCTGTGCGACACCGTGCGCCACAACCTGGGCGTGCTGCACCGCAGCGCTAACGTGGTGTGTGCCGATGCCACCAACTATCTGCACACCATGGGCCACGTGTCACTGATATACATAGACCCAGCCCGGCGCAGCCAGAGTGGTGCGCGCACCTATGCCATAGCCGATTGCAGTCCCGACGTGACGGCGCTGTGCGATGAGTTGTTGGCCAAGGCCGACAGGGTGCTCGTCAAGCTGTCGCCCATGCTCGACTGGCACGAGGCCGTGCGCCAGCTCCGTGGCGTGCGCGAGGTACACATCGTGTCGGTCGACAATGAATGCAAGGAGCTGTTGCTCCTGCTGTCGGGCCAGTCGAGTGCTGAGGCTGAGGCCCAACCGATGCCCCCAGGCCAGGCGGCCCCCTTGGTGCGATGTGTAGACTTCACGACGCGGAGCGCGGAGCCCCTGGTCGAAACCTTCAGCGCCGCTGAGGCCACTGAGTCCCCCGCTATCCTGACCGGTGCCGTCGCCCCTGGTGCCTACCTCTACGAACCCTCTGCTTCGGTGATGAAGGGCGGATGCTTTGGCCCCCTCTGCCGCCGCTATGGCCTGCGGATGGTGGCCCCCAACTCGCACCTGTTCGTGGGCGACGCCCCCGGCGATTTCCGCTCGGGCCGCTGTTTCCGCGTCGTGGCCGTCAGCACCCTCAACCGCAAGCAGCAGCGCCGCGCCCTTGGCGGCATAGAACGTGCCAACGTCTCCGTGCGCAATTTTCCCCTGTCGGCCGACCAGCTCCGCCGTCGCCTCGGCCTGCGCGATGGTGGCCCCGTATATATCTTTGGCACAACCCTTTCGGACGGAGGTCACGTAGTGCTTATCTGTGAAAAAATCCGCTGATTTCTGCCGTTGTCTCCGTTTTATTTGCTATTTTTGCACTCTTAAAGAGTTTTTTTGTTAATATGTCAGACATACGTATCAAGCGTGTGGAAACCAAGAAAGACCTCAAAGCCTTTATTGAGTTCCATTACGATTTATATGAAGGCAACGCATACGATGAGCCCAATCTTTATAGCGACGAACTGAACACGTTGAGCCCTGAGCGCAATGCTGCCTTTGACTTCTGCGAGGCCGAATACTATCTGGCCTACCGCGACGGTAAGTTGGCCGGTCGCGTGGCAGCCATTATCAATCACCGCGCCAATGAGAAGTGGAACCGCCGCGATGTACGCTTCGGCTGGATAGACTTCGTAGACGACATCGAGGTGTCCAGGGCGCTGCTCCAGGCCGTAGAGGACTACGGGCGGGCCAAGGGCATGTACAGCGTGGTGGGCCCCTTAGGCTTTACCGACATGGATCCCGAGGGCATGCTTACCTTCGGCTTTGACAAGTTGGGCACCATGCCCACCATCTATAACTACCCCTACTACCCCGAGCACATGGAGCGCCTGGGAGGCTGGAGTAAGGACAACGACTACGTGGAGTACTACCTGGAAGTGCCCGAAACCATACCCGAGAAGTACACCAAGATAGCCCGGATGATAGAGCAGCGCTACAATCTGCACGTGCGCAAACTTACTAAGAAAGACGTGTTCGAGGGAGGCTATGGCCGTAAGCTCTTTGACCTGGTCAACGCCACCTATAAGGACCTCTACGGTTTCTCCGAGCTCACCGACAGGCAGATAGACCAGTACGTCAACATGTACTTCCCTCTGGCCGACCTCAGTCTTATCACCGTCATCGAGGATGGCAATGCCGACAACCGCCTGGCAGGCATGGGCATCACCATCCCTTCGCTCTCGCGCGCCCTGCAGAAGTGCCACCGCTGCCGCTCTGTGGCAGTGAGGCGTCATCGAGTCCGATGGCACTGGCTGATGCGTCCTTTCCAGACATCTCCTTCACGAGCAGTGTCATGATGGAGCGCAGCTGTTTGCGGGTCACGGGTTTGGTGTAGTCGTTGCCGAGCACGGCGTCGTCGATGAGGTTGTCGCACAGGGCGCGGTTTACGCCGTCCTGCGCCCACACGCTCATCTTGGCTTCCGACTTGCGTGGCAGTATGAACATCTGGTCGCTCGGCAGCTCCGTCTCCAGCAGGCATATATCTTCCTCGCTCTTCATACTTTCGAGCGTTGAGACTTTGAAATCTTCGAAAGAGCCTTCCATACCCATCATTTTCTGGTCTCTGGGTGTGAGGTGTCTCATGTGATAGCTGTGTGAGATGCCGCAATAGATGCAGCTCTTCCAGTAGAGGTGCTCACCGGCTGCGTTTACGCCGATGTATGCCTGGTCGTTGGCTATGTTCTCGTTCATATCGTGCCATTCCAGTACTTCGGCTGCCGGTCTGGCGCTGAAGGTGTGCGCTTTGTTTCGTTCGCACTTGCCGCAAACCTTGCATGAGTAGTACCATTTGAACGGTTGCTTGCATGTGTTGTACTGGCACACGCGGTCGGCAGCCTCTATCTTGGCTGTGAACACATGCTTGGTGCAGGTGAGAAGTTTGGTGGCTGCCACGCCAGCCTTCTGTGCCTCAAACACATCGCCGCGGTATGTGCGTATGGTGTATGTCGGCTCGGTGGCGTCGAGAGCCAGACAGTCGGGCACAGCCTTGCCTGCGTTCTCGGGGATGAACAATGTGCCCTTGGCGGTGTAGAGCTTTGTGCTCTGTTCCATATAATTGCGTCCCCATTTTGACAGCCGCTCGACGGTGGCCTCGTTGAGGTCTTTTACGTATTTCACGGCATCCACCTTGGGGCTAAGCCACACCTCTTTCAGATTGAATGTGGTGGAGAATGGGGCACCGAGTGTATTTGCGAATTCTGAGATGTTGTAGTTTTCCGCCCCGTTGCTTACGTCGATTATCAACTTGGTCATCAGCAGGGTGTTGTGATTTTTGTATGCATGTCCGCTCGACGAGATGTATTTCTCATGCATGAATTCGTAGAGCTGATCGATCTTGTCGACTACGAGCACATCCAGCGGGTGGTAGTGTGGATATACTTCGTCGGCCTCTTTGCGCGATATGTAGGGCAGGGTGGAGCGGTATTCCTTCTTCAGCACGTCGTAGTCGGAGAAATTGTCATCTTTCTCCTGCGGTCCGGCCTTGTCGCCAGGTATGGTGAATTTCACCTCCATAATGGGGAAGTAAGGGGCGCTTGTGAGCACGCGTGCCGGTATCCCGTTCACCGTGGCCTTGAAGTTTTCGGTCGACAGAACGTTGGAACCGTCTCTCTTTACCCATTCGGTCTGGTAATCTCCGTCGGGGTCTATCACTATCTCAATTGTGGCTATGTAGGGGTATCCAGCCTTCAGTGTGGGGATGCCCTCCTTGTTCTCGCCGAACTCGCCATCCCATGAGATGTCGCGCATTGTGATGACACCGCTCTTGAACAGGTCGCCGTAGGCGGTGTTCACCGCTTTCAAGGCGAGTTTTTCGGCTTTCTCTAAGTCCATTCCTGGAGTAGGGGCGTCAATCGTTATCTCCACCGATTTTATTTTCTTTTTGGCGGTGTCGGCCCACAGCGTGGCGGGCAGCAGAAGCAGAGCCGCTGCAAATGTCAAAAACAGCTGTTTCATATTGTGATTAATTTGATTGTGTTATGTTGAATTGTTATTTATGGTGTTTGGTTACTGTTAGTTTTTGATGGATACTGGTCGCATATGCAAACTTATCCTTAATTCCGCAACACTATTACAAATTAAACTCTTTAAGTACCTGAGCAACAAAAAGTTCTCAGACAAGCCAAGCGGCAGAGCCGAGCGCCCCAGGATTTTGCCATGTCGAAGACTTCACTTATTTTAGTGTTGCAAAAATAAACAAGAGAATCTGACGATAGACATGGCAAAAATACAAATTAAATCTGAGAAACTCATTCTTTTTGGAGGAATGTTTTCAAGTAGGAAACTTTTTTAATCGTTTTTTCAAAACTGATAGACACATTGTGGCTGTCTGCTTGCTGTCGCCACTCCATATACTATCGATAACCGAGACGATGACAAAACCGGCGATGGCTCCCAGCACACTCTGTGTCTGGGCAAATCCGCTAAAGAGTCCTATCCATTTGATAAATCCCATAGTTGTACTTATTTTGCCTGCAATTATATCGGTTTCTCATGTCCTATCCAAACAAATCACCCGAAATCGTCCTTTCCCCGTGCCTTTAGGCCCCGTGTCGACGCCCGTTTACCCTTGTTTTGGCGCCGATAGCGGTCTCGCCGACGCCCCCTGGCTCCGTATTCATTGCTCCGCCGATGGCGCAAGTCGATGGATAATAGTTAAATAATGAAAGAAAAGTCCCTTTTTGTTTGTTATTATGTTCCGAAAACATTATTTTTGCAAAACATAATAATTGTAGTCAGATATAAAGAGCGTAGAGTTATGAAGTTTGTAGACAGAATTGACGAACAGCGACGTCTCCACGACGCCCTCCATGGCGACCATCCATCTGCCCTTGTCGTGGTGTATGGCAGGCGAAGGATCGGCAAATCCACCCTCATCAAGAAGGTGCTCCGAGATGATGATGTCTATTTTATGGCCGACAACTCCGAGTCCGTTCAGCAGCGCAGGCTGTTGGCCAAGGCTTTGAGTTATCATTTAGCGGGATTTGACAAGGTCGAATATCCTGACTGGGAATCGTTGTTCCAGCAGCTTAACTACCGCACTACTGGGCATTTCACCCTCTGTATTGATGAGTTCCCCTTTTTAGTGAAGGTAGATAGTACCTTGCCGTCTGTCCTTCAGAAGCTCATCGATACCAAGGCTCTGAAATACTCCATACTCCTTTGCGGTTCGTCGCAGCAGATGATGCAAGGGCTGGTACTCGACGCCGCCGAGCCACTCTATGGCCGCGCCGACACTATCATTCAGCTGACACCCATCAAGATTCGGTTCTTGCAGGAAATCCTGCAGAGCGACGCCGTGGCCACCATCGAGGAATATGCCGTATGGGGAGGTGTTCCCCGTTATTGGGAGCTTCGCGAACGCGAACCTTCGCTGATGGAGGCGGTGCGTTATCATATCCTTGACGTCAACGGCACACTCTATGAGGAACCTTCCCGCCTCTTTATGGATGACCTCACCCAGACCACGCTCTCTTCCACGCTTCTTTCTCTTATCGGCAACGGCGTCAATCGCTTGTCCGAGATAGCCGGCAAGATGGGTAAGCCTTCCACGGAACTGAGTCGGCCTCTGGGCAAGCTCATCAACCTGGGATTTGTAGAGCGCGACATCCCCTTCGGGGAAAGTCCGCGCAGCACCAAGCGTAGCATCTACAAGGTCGCCGACCCGTTTATGAACTTCTTCTACCATTATGTCATCCCCAATCGTTCGTTGATAGCTTTGGGCAGGTCAGAGATGGTCTGCCGGATGATACAGTCGGGCCTGTCCGATTATGTGGCAGCCTGTTGGGAGATGCTCTGCCGTCGTGCCGTGAGCGGAAATGTCATTGACGGAACGATATGGAATGTCGCCGGAAGATGGTGGGGTAGCGTTTCCCGCGACAAGAGTGTGGAACTCGATATCGTGGCCGAGTCGCAAGACAAGAAGCGCGTGCTTATAGGCGAATGTAAATGGACCGATGGCGAATATGCCGAGCGCCTGTTTGATGACCTTAAGGAGCGCGCTCGTCTCTGTCCTTTCATCAAGGGTCGGCAGGTGGTTTATGTCCTGTTCCTCAAGCGTCCGGCTAAGGATGGCATCACCACCAACGTGTTCCTGCCCCAGGATGTAATCAACGACGAGTTCTAATAAGTGTCTCGTTACTTGTAGGCGCTATGCCCGTCGCCCCCACGGCTATCACCGTGAAGTTAGGCTGCGTCTCGGCAATAAAAATAAACGAGTTTATTTTGTATTTCGCTCGACTTGCACTAACTTTGCACCATACATTATTAATTATTAATAAGACTATACATTGAGAGACGATTTTGATATACGGGAGGAGTCGATGTCTTCTTCTGAGAAGGAGTTCGAGAACGCGCTCCGACCACTTCGCTTCAGCGATTTCTCTGGCCAGAAGAAGGTAGTCGAGAACCTTGAAGTTTTTGTCGAGGCAGCCAAGTACCGCGGCGAGCCCCTCGACCACACCCTCTTGCACGGCCCGCCCGGACTGGGTAAGACCACGCTGAGCAACATCATCGCCAATGAGTTGGGGGTGGGATTCAAGATTACCAGCGGCCCCGTGCTCGACAAGCCAGGCGACCTTGCCGGCATACTCACCTCTCTCGAACCCAACGATGTGCTCTTTATCGACGAGATTCACCGCCTTTCGCCCGTGGTCGAGGAGTATCTGTACTCGGCGATGGAAGACTACCGCATCGACATCATGATAGACAAGGGTCCCTCAGCCCGCTCCATACAGATAGACCTCAATCCCTTCACCCTCGTGGGAGCCACCACCCGCAGCGGCATGCTCACCGCCCCGCTGCGAGCCCGCTTTGGCATCAACGCCCACCTGGAGTATTACGACCCCGAGACCCTGAAGCGCATTATCAGTCGCTCGGCGGGCATCCTGCGTGTGCCCATCGACGACGATGCCGCCCTGGAGATCAGCCGACGCTCGCGCGGAACGCCCCGTATCGCCAACGCCCTGCTGCGGCGTGTGCGCGACTTCGCCCAGGTCAAGGGCAACGGACGCATCACCACCGAGATTACCCGCTTTGCCCTCAGTGCGCTCAACATCGACCAGTATGGTCTCGACGAGATTGACAACAAGATACTCCTCACCATCATCGACAAGTTCCGCGGCGGACCCGTGGGACTCTCCACCATCGCCACCGCCATCGGCGAAGACATGGGCACCGTCGAGGAGGTCTACGAGCCCTTCCTCATCATGGAGGGATTCATCAAGCGTACTCCCCGTGGCCGCGTAGCCACCCCATTAGCTTACCAGCATCTGGGCCGCAACCCTCTGGGTGGCGAACCCCTCATGCAAGACTTGTTCGGACAATGAAGACAGCACTATTCACAGGCACTTTCGACCCCTTCACCATCGGCCACCACTCAGTGGTGACGCGCGCCTTGCCCCTCTTCGACCGCATCGTCATCGGTGTGGGCGTCAATGAGCGCAAGCAGACCCGGCTCAGTGCTCAGGAGCGTCGCGAGGCCATCGAGCGCCTCTATGCCGATGACCCCCGTGTCGAGGTAGTCACCTACACCGGTCTCACCGTCGACCTCGCCCATAGCGTGGGCGCCTCGTGTATCCTCCGCGGCGTGCGCTCTGTCGCCGACTTCGAGTATGAGCGCCAGCAGGCCGACCTCAACCGCCGCATCGGCCACATCGAGACCCTCCTGCTCTATGCCGAGCCCGGTATGGACAGCATCTCGTCGAGCGCCGTGCGCGAACTCGAGCATTTCGGTTATCCTACAGACTCTTTTATTCCCCATAAGCAATGATTACATACAATGTAGAGGGCGTGCGCATGCCCGCCATAAAGAAGCGCGCCACCAATGCCTGGATCAGGGCCGTAGCTGCCAGCCACGGACGTCGTGTGGGCGAGGTGGGATATATGTTTGTTGACGACGAGAAGATACTCGAGGTCAACAATGAGTACCTCGGTCACAACTATTATACCGATGTCATCACCTTCGACTACGATGAAGACGACGTCATCAACGGCGACATTGTCATCAGCCTCGACACCGTGCGCTCCAATGCCGAGCTCTTCGGCAAGACCTACGACGATGAGCTCCACCGTGTCATCATCCATGGCATCCTCCATCTCTGTGGCATCAATGACAAGGGTCCTGGCGAGCGCGAGCTGATGGAAGCCGCCGAAAACCGTGCCCTCGCCCTGCTCAGCGACATGCAGCGTCAGGGCAGAGGCTCCCAGCCCCGCTCTGGCTTGCTTTATCCTTCTTCCATGAAACGACAGTTTCTCCCCATCCTGCTGGCGGCATTTCTTGCAGCTTCCGGCGTCCAGGCCCAGCCATCCGCCAAGGGCCCCGAATGGCTTTCACGCGCCATTTTCTATCAGATATACCCTTCTTCCTTCCAGGATAGCGACGGCAACGGCATCGGCGATCTGCCCGGCATCATCTCCCGCCTCGATTACATCCAGTCTCTCGGCGTCAATGCCCTCTGGCTCAATCCTGTCTATGAGTCCGGGTGGTTTGATGGTGGCTACGACATCATCGACTTTTACCGTATAGATCCCCGATTCGGTACCAACAGCGACATGGTGCGTCTCATCGACGAAGCCCACAAGCGCGGCCTGCGCGTGTGCCTTGACCTGGTAGCCGGCCACACCTCCGACCGCTGCCGGTGGTTTGTCGAGTCGGCCACCGCCGACCCCAACAGCCGCTACAGCGATTACTACATCTGGCCCGACTCCATCTCTGCCGCCGAGCGCGAGCAGATACGCCTCCGCCATGCTTCTGCCCATCCCGCCAGCGACACCCGTGGCCACTATGTCGAGAGCCCCTATCCCCGTGCCCGCTACTATATGAAGAATTACTTTGAGTGCCAGCCCGCCCTCAACTATGGCTACGCCCACCCCGACCCCTCCCGACCCTGGGAGCAGGCCGTCACCGCGCCCGGTCCGCAGGCTGTGCGCCGCGAGCTGCGCAACATCATGGCGTTCTGGCTTGACAAGGGCATCGACGGGTTCCGTGTCGACATGGCGTCGTCGCTCGTCAAGAACGACCCCGACCGCTCTGCCATCCGCCAGTTGTGGCAGGAGATGCGGCAGTGGCGCGACAGCCACTACCCCCATTGCGCCCTCATCGCCGAGTGGTCCAACCCCGCCATGTCCATCCCCGCCGGCTTCGACGTCGACTTCTTCATGCACTTCAACCGCCCCGGTTACCCCTCTCTCTTCTTCGACCGCGACACCCCTGCCGGCAGCCGTTCGCCCTTTGAGTACAGTTACTTCAACCGCAACGGCCGTGGGCGCATCGACCAGTTCATCGACAATTTCTCCGAGTGCTACCGTCTCACCCGCGACCGTGGCTATATCGGTCTGCCCACCGCCAACCACGACTTCCAGCGCCTCCGTGCCGGCAGCCGCAATACCCTCGACCAGCTGCGCGTGGCCATGACCTTCCTGCTCACCATGCCCGGCATACCCTTTGTCTATTATGGCGACGAGATAGGCATGCGCTACCAGCCCGACGCCCCCGATGTCGAGGGAGCCACCGACCGTGCCGGCAGCCGCACCCCCATGCAGTGGGAGCCAGGCCCCACTGCCGGCTTCTCCACCTGCGCCGTCGACAGCCTCTATCTGCCTGTCTCTACCGATGGCGGCCTCCTCACCGTCAGAACCCAGGAGGCCGACCCCCGCTCGCTGCTCCACTACGTGCGCCATCTGCTTCGTCTGCGCTGCGATGTGCCTGCGCTGGGCAATGAGGCTGGCTGGACGCTGCTCAGCGACAAGATGCGCCCTTACCCCATGGTCTACCGCCGCTCCACAGCCGACGATGTCTGCATCGTCGCCGTCAACCCCTCTGCCGCCACTGTGAGCGCCTCCATCCCCACGCTCTCGGCGCCAGTCGAGGCCATCGCCCAGAGCGGCAAGGTCAAGTACAAGCGCGGCGCCACCACCGACCGCATCGTTATGGGCCCCGTCTCGGCTGTCGTCTACCGTCTTTCCTGCCATTAGCCACCGTCACCATACAAGTATGGGAGATGACAAACCGCCTTTTCTGGCGAGGATGTCATCCCCCATATTCTTTTCGTAAGTTTTGCTGTCGTTGAGGCTGCAGCCGCTTGTCGCTTCAGTCCTCCGCCGGAGACCACTGGTGGTGCTGGCTGTCGTCTTTCCTTTTCTTAGGGGCGGTTTTTACCCCCCCCGTCGGCCTCGCTCTGCAGGTTAATTCTGTATTCACTCGGCGACATGCCCGTCTGCTCACCGAATACACGGTAGAAGGTCTGCACGCTTGCCATTCCACACTCCTGCGATATCGCCTCTATCGTGTAGTCAGGGTGCAGTTGCATCAGTTCGATGGCTGCATCTATGCGCAGAGAGTTGATATAGTTCTTGAAATTGGTGTGTACGTAAGTCTTGAACAGGTTGGCAAACTTGTTTTTGGGCACATAGACCTCCTTGATTACGTCTTCGCGCGAGAGGTTGGGGTTCAGATACATTTTCTTTTCCACGATAGCCTTCATAATCTGGGAAAACAGATGCTCTTCTTCTGTCGACCCCGGGCGCATCAGCCACAGTTGCACAGCCGACTGGTCGCGTGGCGCTTCCACCAGTTCACCTCTCTCATAGCCGTAGAGCAGTCGCTTGTAGCGCTGCAGTCGTCCCAGTATCTGCATCTGCGCCTTGTCCTTGCGGCGGGCCCTGTGTATGTAGTACGAGAGGAAGCCTGTGGCCATCACAGCGTAGATGAGCGCCAGCGCGCAAGCCACGGCGAGCACATAGTCGATGTCGTAGTCGTCGCCCTCGTCCTCTGCCGCCTTTACCGGTGCTTTCGTCACCGCTTCGGTCTTCCTTTGTCGCGTCTCCCTATTGTTGGGCTGAATTTCCGACCGTGTTGCCTTCTTGCGGTTAATCATCATGATGCGGTAGCTTATGTAGGTGGCTTCCTCGTAACGCTTCATCATGCGGTAACATTCAAATTGAGGAGCCAGAAACACTACGATGAAGCTCGCTGTCAGCGTGTCGTTGTTTGCCGCATACGTCTTCTCGGCTTTCTGAAGCAGCTTCAGCGCCTCTTCATACTCCCCCCTCTCGATGAGTCGGTTGGCCTGGCTGCTCATAATCACGCTGTTGGCCTTGTCGTCCTCGCGTTGCTGCGCATACAGGTTGCTGGCAGTCATGAGGAAGATTATAATCAGTAGTCTCAGAGTGTACATGTGTGTTCTATTACGGATAAACAGTTCTCTTTGGATTGTAATTCTTACAAAATTAGAAAAAGATATCCTATAAACCGTTGTTTTTACATTATTTAAGAGAATCTCCTTCTGTTTTGCAGTCATCTTCATGTTTTTTGCGAGACTTGAAACCATCATTTCGCGTCGTGCAATACTGGTTTCGCATCGTGCATTATCCGTTTCGTGCCTTGAAATATAGATTCAGACCATCCCGGCGCAGCCCGCGGCGACTCCGCCCGTATCGTGCCTGCCCGCCCTGCTTCCGACAAGGGTCATCGTCAGCGCCCGAATTCACACTTTTTGTATGAAAAGTCGATAAATAATCAAGAAATGTACATAAAAACGGCGAAAATCTAACAAAAAATCATAAAAGTGCGTGAAATTATGTATCTTTGCATGGTCAATAGCAACTACAGGCATATGGAAAAGCTACCCGAGAGTAACAGTAACCGTTGGCCGAGGCCCGTCCAGATGCGCGGTGAGACACCTCGCACAGGATTGTTGGCGCTTCGCCGAGGCTGTAGGTGCATCGCTTTTCTTGCCGCTTGCTGTTTCGGTCTTACAGCTACAGCCCAGAACCCTTCAAGTTATGTTCCCACGAAGGGCGAGATAGTCTTCAGCCTCTACCAGTCGTCAGAGGGCAAGCCTATCCACACCAGACCGAGCAACCCCTTCACCTCCCATCGCCGTGCCAACCAGTTCTACATAGACCTGGACAACGCCCAGGTCATGCAGACCTACGACGGGCTGGGCATAAGCCTTACCGACGCGTCGTGCTGGCACCTCTCGCAGTTGCCCCAAGCCCGTCGCGACAGCCTGTTGCGTATGGTCTTCACCGCCGACGGGCTCAATATGTCGATGATACGCCTCAACTGCGGTTCGAGCGACTATGCCACCCAGCCCTACAACTATGACGACCATGCCGGCGACGAGCGCATGCGCCACTTCAGTATCGGCCGCGACGCCATCTACATGATACCCGTCATCAGAGAGGTGCAGCGGCTGCGCCCCGACATCTTCACCTTCTCCTCGATGTGGAGTGCACCGGGGTGGATGAAGGACTCGGGGCTCATGTATGGCGGCAGCCTGCTCGACCGCTGGCTTCCCGCCTTTGCCAACTACTGGGCCAGCTATCTCAACGCCTATCGTGCCGCCGGCGTCAGGGTCGATGCCATCACCGTGCAGAACGAACCTATGACCGACCAGCAGGGCTTGAGCGTAGCCACCCTCGTGTCGGCTGCGCAGGAGGCCAAGCTCATCTCCCGCCTGCTCCCCGACGCCTTTGCCCGCTATGGTCTCACTCCCCAGATATGGATGCTCGACCACGACTACGACTATGCCGACAGAGTCTTGCAGACCCTCGCCGCCCCGGGCGTGCTGGAGCATACCGGCGCTGTGGCATGGCACCCGTACACGGGCAATGCCCGCGAGATACTGGCTGTGCGTGAGCGTTATCCCGACCTCAAGTTCCATCTCACCGAACGCGGGCCCGCCATCAATGAGCGCGACGTGCGCGACGAGAAGTGGTGGACCGACATGGTCTTCGACGCCTTCAACTGCGGTTGCAGTTCGTTCAGTGGCTGGAACCTCCTGCTCGACGAAAACGGCACCCCCAATATCGGTCCCTTCGGCTGTGGCGGCCTTGTCACCGTCGACAGTTCCACCGGCGCCCTCACGCCAGACTGTATGTGGACGGTGCTGCGCCATATCGGCCCTTACGTGAGCCGTGGTGCCCGGGTCCTCGACATAACCCCCACCCAGGCCGAGCACTGGGTAAGGATGGCGGGCGAGAAAGACGCCCATATGCGAAAATACAACGTACTGGCTTTCCGCAATCCCGATGGCAGCCATGTCATCGTTATCGGCGGCGGACACTACAAGTGGCCCCGCCAGGTCAATGTCAAGTATCGTGACCAGTATATGACCGTGCAGCTGCCTATGGGCACATGGTCCCTGACCACCATCGTCATCCCCGCTGCTGGGGACATGGCGTCGTGACACTTAGCACAATTAATGTATGACCCTGCATCGACGAGCGTCGGTGTATGGTCCAAGTCGAATTCAGTTTATATAATGTTATGAAGAAGATTGTTTATTTATTCTTGCTTCTCATGCTTGCTCTGGCATACCCGTCGGTATCGATGGCGTCGCCCACAGGCATGGAGACAGGCACCGACCAGGATGGCAACAATTCCATCTCGGGTATCGTGACCGACCAGAATGGCGAGCCGCTTGCCGGCGTTACCGTGCTGCAGCGTGGCACCCAGAACAAGACCATCACCGACCTCGAAGGCCGCTACACCATCCGTCTCAAGGCGGGTAGCGGGCGTACTCTCGTCTTTACCTATATCGGTATGGTGTCGCAGACCATCCCTGTCAAGGGCAGTGTGGCCCGAGTGATGATGAAGGAAGACGCCACCGCTCTGCAGGATGTAGTGGTAATCGGCGCCTATGGTACCGCCCAGAAGCGCAGCGACCTCGTGGGTAGTGCCTACCAGGTCAACGCCGACCAGCTCAAGGGCTTGCCCCAGCAGCGCCTCGACGTGATGCTCGACGGACTCATCCCCGGTGTCAAGATAGACCCCAATACCGCCGACCCCGGCAGCCCCCGTACCCGCTACGAGGTTCGTGTGCGCGGTGAGGCTTCGCTCAACGCCTCCAACGAGCCCCTCTGGGTTGTCGACGGCACGCCCATGTACACCGGCGACCGCACCAACCTGATGCCCGGTACCAGTTATACCGTGAGTCCGCTGTCATTCCTCAACCCCGAAGACATCGCCTCTGTGACCGTGCTCAAGGACGCCACCGCCACCTCTATCTACGGTGCCGACGGAGCCAATGGCGTAATCCTCGTCACCACCAAGAAGGGCCGTCAGGGCAAGATGCGCATTACCGTCAATACCCAGTATGGCATCGCCCATATCGACGAGAGCACTGCCCCCAAGGTGCTTGGCGCCAAGGAGTGGCTCTCGCTGGCTCGCGAAGCCTACGCCAACTCGGGCAAGGACATGCGCACCTTCCCCTTCCAGGACAATGAGCTCAACCAGTACTCCACCACCGATACCGACTGGCGCGACGTCTTCTACGACACCGGTACCACCTTCCTTACCAATGTGGGTGTGAGCGGCGGCAACCAGAAGTCAGACTACTACGTATCGGGCCAGTACTACCAGAACGACAAGACCGTCAAGGGCAATACCCAGCAGCGTCTGTCGCTCGCCACCAACATCAACCTCAAGCTCAACAAGCGCCTCAAGGTGGGTGTCGACATCTCAGCCTCTTACAACAACAATGACCTCTTCGCCCTCGGCCGCGAGTATTATGAGCTGCTGCCCATCTATTCGCCCTACAGTGCCGACGGCACTCTGCGCCTCTACAATATGGAGGTCGACGGCCTCAACGCCGATGGCACTCCCCACTTCACCAAGAAGCGCTTCATCAGCAACTCCGTCCTCGAGCGCGAGCAGAACGACAACAACCAGAAGACCTGGTACCTGCGCTCCAACTTCACGCTCAAGTATGAAATCCTCAAGGGCCTCACCTATACAGGCCAGTTTGCCTACGACTACAACAGCACCCTCGAAGAGACCTACAGTTCGCAGAAGAACTGGACCGGTATGGACACCGACGGCACGCCCATCGGCTATGCCCGCCGCTCATCCGTAGACATCACCAACTGGAATACCATACACCGCCTCAACTTCAACCGCACCTTCGGCCGTCACTCCGTGTCAGCCCTCGCCGGTTTTGAGGCCGGTTCGCGCGACTACACCACCATGTATGTCACCGGTTCGGGTTTCATCAACGACAACATCCGCGATGTGAGCCAGGCCAACACCACCAAGGGCTACAACTCGAGCAGCCGTCGCCGCAAGGTATCGCTGCTGGGTCAGGCCACTTACTCCTACGACCACCGCTACTACCTCACTGTCAACGCCCGTAAGGACGGCAACTCCCAGTTTGGCAGCGATGTGCGCTGGGCCAACTTCGCCTCTGTCGGCGCTTCGTGGAACATCCACAACGAGAAGTTCTTCAACATCCCATGGGTCAACGTCCTCAAACTCAAGGCCAGCTATGGTGCCAACGGTAACTCACGCCTCGGCTCTCAGGAGTCACAGGGCACCTACGTCTACAGCAGCTCCTACTCCTACAACGGCGAGCTCGGCGGTGTGCTTGGCACTATCCCCAACAGCCGTCTGAGCTGGGAGACCACCTATATGACCAACCTCGGTCTGCGCCTGGCTGTGCTCAACCGCATCGACTTTGAAATCGAGTATTACCACAACCAGACCAAGAACCTCCTGAGCCGTCTGCCCATCTCGCTCCTTACCGGCGACACCCGTGCCTACCGCAATGTGGGCGAGATCGTCAACAAGGGTATCGAGATCAACCTCACCACCCGCAACTTCGTGCCCAAGAAGGACGGCGACTTTGCCTGGACCACCGACTTCAACCTCGCCCACAACCAGAACCGCCTCACCAAGTCGTATAACGGCACCCAGGTCAACTTCGGCGAAATCTCGTGGATAGAAGGTCAGGACACCAAGACCTACTACATGGTGCGCTGGGCCGGTGTAGACCCCCTCGACGGCAGCCCCATGTGGTACGATGCCAATGGTAACATCACCAAGGTCTATGACAGCACCAACAACCGCGTGCGTGGCAAGAGTGCCAATCCCACCGTCACCGGCGGTATGACCAATACCCTCAGCTACAAGAACTTCTCGCTCCGCTTCCTGCTCAACTACCAGTTTGGCGGCTACGCCTACAGTTCGTTTGCCAGCATCATGAACTCCGACGGTTACAATGTGCTGAGCTACAACCAGGCCATCGAGCAGCGCAACTACTGGCGCAATCCCGGCGACATCGCCATGAACACCCGTCCTCAGGCGGGCGTCTCTACCGGTTCGTCGCGCACCTCTACGCGCTATCTCTACAAGAAGGATCTGGTGCGCCTGCAGAACGTGGTGTTCACCTACCAGCTGCCCCGCAGCCTCGTCAATGGCTGGAAACTTTCCAATGCCTCGGTATCGCTCATCGCCGACAACCTGTTGGCCTACAGCCCCTACTCAGGCAGCGACCACAACTCCTACAAGACGCTCATGAGCGGCTATCCACTCGAGCGCACCTTCACCCTGTCACTCAATGTCGGATTCTAAACCCAGTATCACAATGAAGAAAACTATTATATATGTCGCTTTAGCGCTGGTCACTCTGCTCACCTCGTGCGACGGTTTCCTGACCGTCGATGAGAAGGGCAAGGCCACCATACCGTCGTTCCTTTCCGACCCACGCGGTCTGCGTGCCGGTCTGTTGGGTGCCTACACCCAGTACTACAACAGCTACGACAACGAGTTCTTGAAGTATCCCGAGGTAGCAGGCAATATGACTTCGCTCAACCTCTCCTCTGGTTCGTCCATGCTCGACCAGTACAACTATGTGCCCAACCCCGTGTCGGCTACTACCTCCTATTACATCTGGTACCGCATCGGCGAGGCTATGGCCAATGCCAACAACATCATCAAGTATGCCCCTGCCGTGGCTGCCGACTATCCCACCCAGAAAGATGCCATTGACAACATCCTGGGTCAGGCCCTCGTGCTGCGCGCGCTCTGCCACTTTGACCTTGTGCGTGTCTACGGCCAGCCCTACAACTACAGCGCCGACGCCTCACATCTCGGTGTGCCCAAGGTAGACCGTCCGCTCGGCCCCAACGACATCCTCGGCCGCAGTTCGGTCAAGGACATCTACGCCTTCATCCTCGAAGACCTCGGCAAGGCTGCCGCCCTGCTCAGCGACAGTCACGCCACCGACGTACACTATGTGTCGCTCCAGGCTGTCAATGCCATGTACTCGCGCGTCTATCTCTATATGGAAGACTGGGACAACGCCCTCAGGTATGCCCAGCTCGCCATCAACGGCGAGAGTCTGGCGCAGGGTGCCGACTATATCAATATGTATGACAACCTGAGCACCCGTGGCGAGGCCATTCTCCGCCTGAGCGGCGCCGACCTCACCGGCCGTCAGAAGGAGTTCTATGCCAGCGAGTGTCTGCCCGCCGACACGCTGCTCTCGCTCTACGACGCTGCCGACCTGCGCCTGCAGCTCATCCACAAGGACGGTGTGAAGCAGTGTGTCAAGTACACCGCCACCACCATCCCCGACAATCAGCCCAAGCGCGAAGACCCCATCGTCTTCCGTCTCTCCGAGATGGTGCTCAATGCGGCTGAGGCTGCCTGCCACATCAGCGGCAAGCAGGGCGATGCCCGCCAGTATCTGCGCCAGCTGCTCGAGCGCAATGTGGGTGCCGAGAAGGCTGCCCAGGTGCTCGACGCCACCGCCGACGGCGACCTGCTCGCCCTCGTGCAGCGCGAGCGCGTCAAGGAGCTTTGCTTCGAGGGCCACAACTTCTTCGACATCACCCGCTGGAAGCAGAACCTCGTGCGCGAGCACAACACCAACTCCACCGTGCGCTCGCTCGCTTACCCCAACGATCTCTTTGTGCTGCCCATCCCTCAGTATGAGCTCGACGCCAATGAGAATATGAAGCCCAACCCCACTGTAAACAAGTAGAAACGTCATGAAGAAAATCATAGTAATGCTCCTGGCTCTCGTCGCCCTGTGCGGCTGCCAGAAAGAAGAGTTCGAAGGCTTTGATATGCCCTTCGTCAAGGTGACAACCACTACCGGTGCTTCACAGACGGTGGTGCTTTCGAATGTAAACAATATCAATACCTACGTGGTGTCGGTAAGCAGCAAAATGCTTACCACCGCCCTCGTGGTCAACTACGAGATTGTGGTGGGCGACGGTCTGCAGGAAGGTGTCGACTACGAACTCGTCACCACCGGCAACCAGCTCACCTTCGAGCCCGGCATCTACGACATGCCCATCCGCATCAAGTGGCTTGCCCATCCCGTCGATGAGACCAAGGACAATACCCTCACCATCCGTCTCACCGGCAACAGCCAGAACCTCCATTTGGGTGTTCCCGGTCCCGATGGTCTCCAGAAACAACTTGTAATCGAAAAAAAGAACTGATATGAAACACTTAGGATATATCATAGCGCTGCTGGTGGTGATGCTTGTCCCCGCCGCCTGTACAGACAGCAACAATTATGTATATAATGATGTCAACGCCCCCGCGATGCTCAGCTTCGGTTTCTACAAGGCCGACAACCCCGGTGTGCTTGGCTCCGACTATGTGGTAGAGCTCACTGCCGACCAGACAGGTGGCGCCGCCACCCAGACCGTAAGCGTGGCGCTGCCTCCCACGGTAGAGAAGGACAACCTCGTGGCACGCTTCACCACCAGCGAGGGCACCACCGTCAAGGTGGGTGGCGCCGAGCAGGTAAGCCAGACCACCGCCAACGACTTCAGCCAGCCCATCGACTACATCCTCACCCGTGGCAGCGTGAGCCGCCGCTGCGAGGTCACCGTCACCAAGGCTTCGCTCCGCTGGGTTGAGACTGCTCAGGTGGCAGGCATCACCACCTACGGCAACCCCGTGCTCAAGATTAGCCCCGTAGACCAGAAGCCCTACATCGGCTTCAAGACCCGTGCCGGCAACTCTGCCACCGCTGCCAACCACAGCACCGTGCTCACCCTGGGCGACGACGGCGAGTGGACAGCCGTGGGCGGCGAAGGTTTCGGCCACACTGTCAACTCTTCTTACTTCGACTTCGACATCGCCCCCGACGGCACACTCTATGTGGCTTATGCCGACCAGCAGGCCACCGTGCTCAAGAACGGTATGAGCGTGATGAAGTATAACGGCAGCGACTGGGAGTTTGTAGGCACCGACAAGGGCCTGCTCAAGGCAGTGTCCAACTATGTGGGCTTCTGTGCCCTCGACGGCGAGCTTGTGGGCGCCCAGGTCAACAACTCTTCCAAGGCCGACTATCCCAACCGTACCCTCGTCGTGTCCAACTATAAGGACGGAGCCTGGAACAGTCAGGTGCCCGGCGCCATCACCAACCAGGTGTATATGGCCAATGTGGCTGGCGGCAAGGACGCTGCCTATGTCATCAGCATCAACCGCGGCGCTGTCAATGGCGTCAACTATGGCTACAACGTGCTGCGATACCAGGGCGGAGAGTGGACACCGATGATTGTCAACTATCTCGAGCCCGGCAATGCCACCAACAACATCGCCATGATAGGCGTCACCGTGACCGCCGACGGCACCCCCTACATCTGGACTATGGACGACGCCAGCGGACAGCTCGGCGTGCGCGTCAAGTATTATGACAAGACTCAGGACGCCTGGCTCACCCTCGGCGGCAACGTGCTGCCCCTCGGCTTCACCCCCGACCGTCATACCGAGGTGGCCCTCGACACAGCCCCCAACGGCACGCCCTATGTGGTCTATACCAACACGCTCGACCAGGGCTTCCCCTACATGATGTATCTTGACCCCGACACCCGCCAGTGGAGCAATCCTGCCAAGCTCGCCGACCTGGACGCTTCTGGACTTAACCTCAAGTTTACCTCCGACGGTGTGGGCTATGTCACCTTTACCAACAGCAATCACTTGCATACATTACGCACCGAATGATAAAGACTTTTTCAACCTTATTGATACTCGTGCTCTCGGTAGTGGAGGCTGCGGCGCAGCCCACTGCCGAGGGCAGAGTGTTTATAGACGCCAATGGCAACGGGCGCTACGACCGTGGTGAGACGCTGCTTGCTGGTATTCCCGTCTCCGACGGCTGCCGTGTGGTCACTACCGACGCCAAGGGCCGTTACCGCATCGAGGTGGGCGAGGGGAGCAGCCTCTTTCCCATCCTGCCTGCCGGCTACACCATGCAGGGCCACCGCCTGGTCAACAGTGCCTTCGTCTATCCCGCCGTTGCCGGCTCCCGCCACGACTTCGCCCTCGTCACCAAGCCCGTGAGACAGCGCTTCAGACTCAACGCTATCGGCGACATCCAGGTAGGCAACTCCCAGGAGCTGGAGTTTGCCTCGCGCACCATCCTGCCCGAGCTCATGACCAAGGACAGCACCGAGGTCAATATTTTCCTTGGCGACCTGGTCAACAACAACCTCGCCCTCTATCCCCACCTGCAGCGCATGATAGCCCAGTTGCCCTCGCGCTCCTATACCGTGGTGGGCAATCACGACCGCGACGTCGACAGCCTGCTCTGGCGCCAGACCGTCACCTACAGCGCCTCCTTCGGCTCGCCGGTCTATGCCTTCAACGAGGGCGACGTGCACTTCATCGTGCTCAACAATGTCTATGGCCGTGGCGCCCGTGGCTATGAGGGCCGTGTGAGCGAGAGCCAGCTCCAGTTTGTGCGTGAAGACCTCGCCCATGTCGACCCTTCACGCCTGGTAGTGCTGGTGATGCACATCCCCCTCGCCGTGACCCGCAACCGCGACGGACTCTTCGCCGCCGTGGGAGCGCGCCCCGTGCTGGCCCTCACCGCCCATCTCCACCGCGTGATGCGCGACTTCCACCGCTACGACGGCCGCACCATTCCCGAGTTGGGCGTCGGTGCCACCTGTGGCTTCTGGTGGGTCGGCGAGCGCGACTGGGAAGGCGTGCCTATGGCACTCCAGCAGGGCGGCACTCCCCGCAACTACTTTGTGCTCGACTTCGACGGTCCCCGCTACACCTTCCGCTGCAAGGGCGTAGGCCTCGACGACCACCGCCAGATGACGGTGCATATCGTGGGCATAGACAGTCTTGACCACCGTCTGCGCGACCTCCGCGATGTGGCTCCCCGCCAGGCCCTCATCACCGTATGGGGCGGCTGCGACTCCACCCGCGTGCGCTGTCGCGTCGATGGTGGCGCCTGGACGCTCTGCCAGCGTGCCGACGTGCTCGACCCCAATGCTGCCCGTGTGCGCGAGCAGAACCTCTCCAAGGGTTATCCCACCCCCTACAGCCGCCGCAACCCCATCCGCCATCTCTCTTCGCCCCAGATATGGTCGCTGCCCCTCAGCGAGGCTCAGTGTAAGGGTGCCCATGTCATCGAGGTCCAGGCCGACGACAGCTACGGACTCCGGGCCCACGCCCTGCGCCCCTACTGCTATGTAGAGCCCGCCCGCTGACGCCGCTGCCGAAAAAACAAGCTGAAAAGTTTTGTCCTTTGGGCCTTTTCCACTAATTTTGTCGTATCAATCAATTCACAGCTATGACACAAGAAGAGAAAACCCAAATAGAGGAGCGCATCGTGGAGGTGCTCAAGACCGTGTACGACCCCGAGATACCCGTAGACATCTGGAACCTCGGCATGATATACAAGATAGATGTCAAGGACGACTACACCGTAGACCTCGACATGACCTTCACCGCCCCCTCGTGCCCCGCCGCCGACTTCATCCTCGAAGACGTGCGCACCAAGGTCGAGAGCCTCGACCAGGTCAAGACCGCCAATGTCAATCTGGTCTTCGACCCCGCTTGGGACCAAAGCATGATGAGCGAGGAGGCGAGGGTTGAGCTCGGCTTCGATTAAAACGGAATGGTTATGAAGAACGTCTATTTCCTCTCCGATGCCCACCTGGGCTCGCTCGCCATCCCCCACGCCCGTATGCAAGAGCGCAGGCTGGTGCGGTTTCTTGACAGCATCAAGGACAAGGCCGCTGCCATCTACCTCTTGGGAGATATGTTTGATTTCTGGAACGAGTACCGCTACGTGGTGCCCAAGGGCTACACCCGATTTCTCGGCAAGCTCTCCGAACTCACCGACAGCGGCGTAGAGATACACTATTTTACCGGCAACCACGACCTCTGGACCTACGGCTACCTCGAGCAGGAGTGTGGCGTCAAGGTCCACAAGTCGCCCATGACCACCGAGATTTACGACAGCGTCTTCTACATGGCCCATGGCGACGGTCTGGGCGACCCAGACCCCAAATACCGCTTCCTGAGACGCGTTTTCCACAGCCCTCTGTGCCAGCGGCTGCTCAATATGATGCATCCGCGCTGGGGCATGTGGCTCGGGCTCAACTGGGCCAAGCACAGCCGACTCAAGCGAGCCGACGGCCACGAGCCCCCGTATATGGGTGAAGACAGCGAGTATCTCGTGCGCTATGCCAAGGACTACCTCGCCACCCACAAGGATATAGACTACTTCATGTTCGGCCACCGCCACATCGAGCTCGACCTGATGCTCTCGCGCAAGACCCGCCTCATGATACTCGGCGACTGGATATGGCAGTTTACCTATGCCGTCTTTGATGGCGAGCACATGTTTATGGAGACCTATGTTGAGGGCGAGAGCCAGCCTTGACCCTTCCCCGAGAATTACATTTAACCAGATGCGCCATATATGCAGCGTGGTAACTGTTGCCACTGCATATATGGCGCATCGCCTTTGTTGCGGGTCGCTGGAGCGACGGTCTGCCGCCGTGCCAGACCTTCTTTGTCGCTTAACTTGGTCACTGATGAAGAAAAAGTGACCAAGTCGGTGACTAAGTTAAATGACACGCTTAATGACATCCTGACTTCGTCATCGTGTCACCCAAAAGTCTTCGTCAAAGAGTTTTGCTATTTTCTGATGTCTTGCCATCAGCATTGTTTGGGTGTAAATCTCCTTGTTCAGAGGTAGCTTAATTTGTATTGTTGTGATTGTCTTAGCCAATGCCAGCACCTTGTCTACGCTCATCTTGATCTCTGAGACTTTCAACATGCGCTCCAATTCCTTGTAGACTTTCAAAGCTACAAAGCAGATGCATATATGAGCTTCGATGCGTCTGCGTGTAAAATGAAACATTGGGCGTATCTCTATCTTTGATTTTGCTATACGGAAAGCCCGTTCTACGTGCCAAAGGTTGTGATATGCTGTATATACATCCTGTATTGGTATATCCGTATTGGTGAGATATCCTTTTAGGCCGTCCCATTTGGAGTCGTCGGCAATACGGTCATAATTGATGGCGACTTTCACCTCACCATCCATGGATAAGAACTTATTGTAACCTCTCTTGTTGATGTTACCTTTCGTAAGCGCGCCATGCTTGTAAGCCTTTTCCAACCTGCGTATTCCCTTCTCCCGGTTATAGGCATCTTTCTTTGCGCGGTCATCTGTATAGCCGACCAGGAGACGGCGTCCGCCTCCTTTGTCATATTCTACCATCTGGCAGTCGCGCTTGGGCTGTTCCAGTATCCAGTTCTTGACTTCCTGACTTTCATTCTTTATCTTCGCACCTATTATATACTTGTAGCCGTGCGCCTCAAGTTCCGCTATATTTGCATTGTTCATCAGACCGGAGTCAGCCACCACAACGAAATTTTCCAAACCGTATTTGCTTACAAACTCGTTTATCGTCGGCAGCATCGTGTGACCTTCATATTTGTTGCCCTCATGAATGCAATAGGCAAGCGGATAGCCGCCCAAGCTTACAAGCAAGCCGAGTATGATTTGAGGATTACTGTGTCGTCCCTCTTTCGAAAAGCCAGTCTTGCGTAATTCGTCCTCATAATCCGCTTCAAAGTAAAGTGTGGTGACATCATAGAACAACACACCGATATTTCCACCGAACAGTTTCGCCGTATGGCGCACGCTTATGTCCTGTACTATTTCGTGCTGATGGTCGCTAAGCTTGTCAAGATAGCGATAGATCTTTGAGAGATCCACATCCTCGTCAAAGTGGTTTTTCAGATATTCCACCGTAGCAGCCTTGCTCGTTGGATATGCCAAACGGGCCTTTACAAGCTTGCGGAATACATCATCGTCAATACGGTTGAAACCAATCCTGTCAAACGTGCGGTCCAATATCAAGTCGCATCCGTTGAGAAGGATGTTGCTGACGTTGGACAGAACACGGCGGACTTCTTCTCGCTCACGGTCACACGCTTCACGCTCCTCACCATACAAATCGAGTTGTGGATGCCGCCGGGATTTTTCCTTGGAAATCCATTCTTTTGCTTCATTGACAAGATTTTCGACCTCATCTTCACTATATGCAACACCAATCGTTGCAAGTTCCTTCATCTTGCCACCGATTTTCTCAACAACAATAACTCCGATATTGCCAGATGGATATTTCTTTTTGCGGACAAACATAGTTAAAATATCTTTCGTGTCACCCAATATTAGGTGACACAAAGATACAAAATATTGTTTATCAACCAGTTATAAAATACGTATTTTGTGAGTGACGAAGTCAGGAAAAAGTGACCAAGTCGGTGACTAAGTTAAATGACACGCTTAATGACATTATCGATTTCTGTTCTACTCCGCGTAGTATGATTGAAATCATGGAGCATATTGGACTTAAACACAGATACAATATGAAGCATCGCTATATTGATCCGCTTTTAGAGGGTGGCTTCTTGGTTATGACTGTTCCTGAGAAATCTAATAGTCGTAGTCAAAAATACAAGAGAGCTTTGACTTAGTCACTTTACTTAGTCAGTAGTGAGTGACCAAGTTGATTTGTGGCGGAACGTTCATTAGTTATGCGTCAATAGATGCACTTTAGAATTATAGGGCATGCTCACTGTCACCGCTCCCGATACCCTCGGCGTCGGTATTTTGTTCTTTTAACATTAAAAAGGGTATGAAAGACAAAAAAAATGGCTACTTTTGTTTCCATCTACACAAGAGTAGCCATTGCCGTGTCACCGAGGGTGGTAGCGTCGATGGTCTCTCTGCTAAAGACCGGTAAATCGTTTAACATTATAATACATAAAAACCATGAAGTATCCTAAAATTGGAATCCGCCCCACCATCGACGGTCGTCAGGGTGGCGTTCGCGAGAGTCTTGAAGACAAGACTATGGCCTTGGCTCAGGCTGTGGCTAATCTCATTTCGACTAATCTTAAGAATGGCGACGGTTCGCCAGTAGAGTGTGTCATCGCCGACAGCACCATAGGTCGTGTGGCTGAGAGCGCCGCTTGTGCCGAGAAGTTTGAGCGCGAGGGCGTGGGTAGCACCATCACCGTCACCTCATGCTGGTGCTATGGTTCGGAGACCATGGATATGAACCCCCATTATCCCAAGGCTGTCTGGGGCTTCAACGGTACCGAGCGCCCCGGCGCCGTGTATCTGGCTGCCGTTCTGGCTGCCCATGCCCAGAAGGGTCTGCCTGCTTTCGGCATCTACGGCCATGATGTGCAGGACCTCGACGACAATACTATCCCTGCCGACGTGGCAGAAAAGATACTGCGCTTTGCCCGCGCCGCACAGGCTGTGGCTACGATGCGCGGCAAGAGCTATCTGAGCATGGGTAACACCTGTATGGGTATTGCCGGAAGTATCGTCGACGCCGACTTCTTCCAGGACTATCTCGGCATGCGTACCGAGTATGTGGACCTGGTCGAAATCCTGCGCCGTGTGGACGAGGGTATCTATGACCCCGAGGAGTACAAGAAGGCCATGGCTTGGACCGAGAAGTACTGCAAGGCCAATGAGGGCCACGACTACAACGAGGAGATAGGCAAGGCCAAGACCCGCGAGCAGAAAGACAAGGACTGGGAGTTCACCGTAAAGAATATGCTTATCATCAACGACCTGATGCACGGCAACCCTCGTCTCGAGGAGCTGGGCTTCAAGGAGGAGAGTCTGGGTCACAACGCCATCGCTGCCGGTGTGCAGGGCCAGCGCCAGTGGACCGACTATATCCCCAACTTTGACTTCCCCGAGTCGCTGATGTGTACCTCGTTTGACTGGAACGGCATCCGTGAGGCCAACGTGCTCGCCACCGAGAACGACTCGCTCAACGGCGTGGCTATGCTCTTCGGTCATCTGCTTACCAACAAGGGTGTGATGTTCTCTGACATCCGTACCTACTGGAGCCCCGAGGCTGTGAAGCGCGTCACCGGCAAGGAAGCCACCGGTCTGGCTGCCGGCGGTTTCATCCACCTCATCAACTCGGGTGCCACGACGCTCGACGCCACTGGTGCGATGACCGACGCCGAGGGCAACCCCACCATGAAGCATCACTGGGAGATGACCCAGGAAGATGTTGAGGCTTGCCTCAAGGCCACGACATGGTATCCTGCCTGCCGCGACTACTTCCGTGGCGGTGGCTATTCAAGCAACTTCCTCACCCGTGGTGGTATGCCTATGACCATGATACGCGTGAACAGAGTCAAGGGCTTGGGTCCCGTCATCCAGCTCGCCGAGGGTTGGAGCGTAGACCTCGACCCCGAAATCCATGACATCCTCAACAAGCGCACCGACAAGACCTGGCCTACCACATGGTTTGTGCCACGCCTCGACGCTTCGCGCGACGCCTTCAAGGATGTATACTCAGTGATGAACAACTGGGGCGCCAACCACGGTGCCATCGCCTATGGCCACATCGGTGCCGACATCATCACCCTCGCCTCTATCCTGCGCATCCCCGTATGTATGCACAACGTGGCCGACGACCAGGTGTTCCGCCCATCGGCATGGAATGCCTTCGGTATGGACAAGGAGGGTGCCGACTATCGCGCCTGCCAGAACTTCGGTCCTGTGTACAAATAATGGGTCAATGAACAATAAGTAGACAATCATAGAGAGAGGAGAGACGCCGTGGGGGCATCTGGCTGTAACGGCCACGGTGCCGGTGGCGGCTCCCCTCTCTCTGTCGTTTTAATCGTGTAATAGAAATTGAAGCAATGAACAAACCTCGATTAGTGGAGAAGAAGTATCTCTTGCCCTTCGTGCTCCTGACCACCCTCTTTGCCCTCTGGGGATTTGCCAATGATATCACCAACCCCATGGTGGCAGCCTTCCAGACGGTGATGGAGCTCAAGGCCAGCGAGGCGTCGCTTGTGCAGTTTGCCTTCTATGGCGGCTATGCCACCATGGCGGTGCCTGCGGCGCTCTTCATACGCCGCTACAGCTACAAGAGCGGCATCATGCTGGGTCTGGCGCTCTACGCGTTGGGCGCATTCCTGTTTATACCGGCTGCGGCGTATCAGGAGTTCTCTTTCTTCTGCATCTCGCTCTATGTGCTTACCTTCGGACTGGCGTTTCTGGAGACCACGGCCAATCCCTTTGTGCTCTCGCTGGGCAGCAAGGAGACGTCGACACGCCGTCTGAATCTGGCGCAGGCGTTCAACCCCCTCGGTTCGCTCATGGGCATGGGCGTGGCGTCGTTTATTGTGCTGCCCCACCTGTGGTCTGACCGTCGCGACGCCGCCGGTGCCATCATCTTCCCGACCCTCACCGAGGCAGAGAAGTCTGGCATACGTCTGCACGACCTGGTGGTGATACGCGACCCCTATGTGGCTATCGGACTGGTGGTGCTCATCATGCTGGTGGTCTTCGCCCTCACGCGGATGCCACGCACGGAGAGCACCGGTGAGCATGCCCGCGTGGGCGACACCATGCGCCGGCTGCTGGACAACAAGCCCTACATGGCCGGCGTGGTCACACAGATGTTTTATGTGGCTGCGCAGATTATGGTGTGGACCTTCATCATCCAGTATGCCGACCGTCTGGGCATCAACAAGGCTACGGCGCAGACCTACAACATCGTGGCGATGGTGCTCTTCCTCAGCGGACGATTTATCAGCACCTTCCTGATGCGCTATGTCAACACCCGACTGCTGCTGGCTATCTTTGCCACCGGCGCCGCCCTCTGCACGCTCTGCACCATCTTCATCCAGGACATCGTGGGCCTCTACTCGCTGGTAGGCATCAGCGTATTCATGTCGCTCATGTTCCCCACCATCTATGGTATAGCCCTGGAGAATGTCAATGCCGAAGACGCCAGTCTGGGTGCTGCCTTCCTGGTGATGGCCATCGTGGGCGGAGCCATCATGCCTCCGCTCCAGGGTATGATCATAGACCGGGGCGTGGTGATGGGACTTCCTGCCGTCAACGCCTCGTTTGTACTGCCTCTCATCAGCTTTGTAGTGGTTTTCACCTACGGTTTCTGCCAGTATCAACTGAGCCGCAAGCATGGCGGTGTGTAACCGTGTGACACTATAAATAACGACAAGGGCCATCCACACCAGCGGATGGCCCTTGCTGTTGATGGCGGGCGGAGGGGGAGATGGTTAAAAACGGTTAACGGTATTGATTTTTAACGGAAAAGACTTGCTCCGTATCTTCCATTTTCCCTATCTTTGGGCTGTAATCTATCAAGAGAGAGTTATCCCAATGTGTAACATCCAATGTATTTGCCTATGAGAAAGTGTTTGATGACCGGCATCCTCCTGATGGTGGCATGTCTGGCGTTTGGGCAGACGCCCAAAGTGTTGGTGTATAATCCGTATACGAAGAAGGGCGACTTGCCACCCGAGTGGTTGAAGAACAAGGTGACCCAGCAGCAGTATGACTCGCTGGCACGCCTGTCGCAGCATTATGCCGTGAGCTATGACCACTTCAAGGCGCGTGGGCTGACTCAGGACGACATACGCCGGTATGTGAAGCGTACGGAGGTGCTGCTCAGCGAAGCGCAGCTCAAGAACACCACCGGTGGCTCTGGTCCTGAAGAGTGGAGGAAGAAAGGCATAACGCTGACTGACACCTGTCATTTCAAAGTGCAGCCTCTGCCGGTGGGTGTGGAGCCTCTGATGCAGGCCAAGAATGACGAGGGCGATGAGGTGGTGCGCTACATCCTCTATTCTGACATCGACGGCTATGACGCCCATGTGATGGTCGAGGTAAAGCTCTCCAAGGACGATAAAGGCAATACGCAGTTTGTGGTGAGCAGGCTGCTTCCCTACAGCGTGTCGGGACTCAGAGTGGAAAACCGTGCTACGCTGAGGCGTTCCGATGGCGTTGCCATGCGTGAAGTCAGCAGCGGAACCTTTGATGCCGGTGGCTGTACGCCCGTCTACTTCCTGCAGGGCTTCTTCAGTTTTGACGATGCCAAGGGCTACAAGCACATGTGCAGCCTCAACCATCAGTTCTTCCTGAAGCTGGGCCCCGACAGTGACTCCCGTCCTGCCAATGTTGCTCCCACGGAAGGCTGGGGTGCCGGCGGCAGTTAGCGGTCTGCCTCTGGGTGTGGGCAAGGGAAGTGTGAGTGACCTCTATATAATATAATGTATAGGTATAGACTTGCTCCCGCTTTAGAAAGATTGGGATAGGGTCTTCCCGTGGCATCTCCCTGCCTATCAGCTTTGTGCCGGTTGTTTCCGGTTTAGAATTATTGCTGGGAGAGTGGCTCCTAAAAGCCCCTCTCCCAGACGCATCTCAAGAGAAACGGAGTCATACTCTCGGACTTCGTACCACGCCCTGCGCCGTGTGTCATCTGCGGTGGCTCAGATATGACCAATGCAGTCGTAAACGGAGAGAAACAGTAGACTACCGCAGTGTTATTGATTATGTAGACTTGCATAACCACTATGAAAACATTTTTCTATCACTGACAAGAAAACCACAAAGTGTCTTTCGTGGACTCACTATAGTATAACTCTCCAAATGAAAGATGCCGGCGCGCACTCTTGGCATGAGAATGAAACTGCCAACGAGATGTAGAACACTTACACTTTAGAGCTCAACGTATTCTCTCAGTACAATCATCGTCTCTTGAAGTTGCAGAACTTGTAATGCAGAGTATCAGTGAAATAAGGGAAAAATCCAATAAATGCATAAACTTAGTGCTAATTACATTCTCTTTACATAAGAGTAACAGTCTCAGTTTCTTGTTTTGCACTGACGCCATGTAATTAACAGAAGATAATGCGACTATTAATGGTTTCTATCGTTAATAAAGCATAAATATTGGAGCCTGTATACTTTTTTTCATGTGTTGCGCCTTATCTTTGTTTCTTGGAAATCATCCTTAACCTAAATAATAGAAATAGAAAATGGCAAATGGCAAAAAAACCACATTACTTCTTCTATTGCTCTTTTGCAGTTCTTTGGCTCATGCACAAAAGCAAGTTCCTATAGAACGGAAAGATACCATTGCCAATGAAAGTAATATAATAAAGATAGTTGGAAATCATTCCAACAAGGGTGCTGCCAACAACGCCCTCGACGTGTTGAGTGGTCAGGCTGCTGGTGTCAATGTGACATCCAACGGTCTGGATCGTATGGCTATGCTTAATAGTGTGCGAGTACGTGGTACAACCTCCATCATCGGAGGCAATGACCCTTTAGTGCTGATTGATGGTGTCACATCCGATGTGTTTACACTTTCTACAATCTATCCTGCCGACATTGAGAGTTTCCGCATCTTGAAGAATGCTACCGAGACTGCCATGTACGGCTCACGAGGAGCTTCGGGTGTCATAGAGGTAAAGACCAAGAAAGGCACAGGACGAGGATTCCAAATCTCGTATGAGGGTAATGTGGGGTTTTAGCAGATGTACAAACACCTGGAGATGCTCAATGCTGCTGAATATGTTGCAACGGCAAAGGCATTGGGTATCTATTGCAACAACGGAGGTTTCAATACCGATAACTACAAGGTGATAACACGCACGGGTATGGTGAACAACCATTACCTTGCATTCAGCGGAGGTACGCCACAGTCAAACTATCGTGCATCTTTCGGAGTAATGGACCACAACACCATCATCAAGAAGATGGACTATAACGTATTTGTAGCCAAAGTAGATGTGACCCAGAAAGCCTTCAATGACAGACTAACCGGAGAATTCGGAGTGTTCGGCTCTTCATTCAAGAACCATGACATCTTTGATACGCAGATGCTGTTCTATTCCGCAGCATGCCAGAATCCAACTTTCCCTGCAGGTACTGACGAGCATGGAAACTGGCTGAAAAACGAATCTGCAACGCATGTCAACCCACCCGGAATATTGCTTGAAGAGAAAAACGACTCCAAGGATTTGAACTTTGACGCACACATAAAGCTGAGCTATGACTTCAATCCAAACTGGCGCATTTCCACATTCGCATCATATCTGTATGGTTCTACGGAAAACGGAATGTTCTGCCCTACATGGGTATGGGCACAGGGCAACGTGTACCGTGGCGAGTTCAAGAAGGAGGAATGGCTGGGCAATGTGGCCCTCAGTTTCAACAAGCAGATAGGCATACACAGAATATCCGCAGAGGCAAGCAGCGAATACCGAAAATTGACAAAGACAGCCTTTTGGATGTATGCCAAGGGCATTCCGACAAATGATTTCGGTTACAACAATCTGGGCGCTACCGCAGTCCGACCTTATGGCGGTACAGAAAGTACATACGAAGATCAGTCCTTGGCTTCCGTGATGGGAAGTGTCACCTACTCTTTGCTTGACCGCTACTTGCTGTCGGTTAATGCACGTGGTGACGGTTCTTCAATGGTTGGCGACGACAATACATGGGGATTTTTCCCGTCCGTATCATTCACTTGGGATATGAAGAAGGAGAATTTTCTTGCCAACGTGAAGCCGTTGTCCATGCTCAAGCTCCGTACAGGCTTGGGACAGGCTGGCAACCTTGGCGGTATCTCTGCCTACACAACCATGAACACCGTAAGACAGACGGGTATAGTACCTGTAAAGAGCTCTCCAACAGTGACACTCGGAATGGTGAGAAACAACAATCCTGACTTGAGGTGGGAAACAAAGACCACCTTCAACATCGGTGCTGACTTCGGTTTCTTTGCCAACCGCATTATGCTCACGGCAGAGTACTACTATTCAAAAACCTCCGACATGCTCTATGCCTACGAGGTTCCCGTTCCGCCATTCGCTTATAACACATTGCTGGCAAACATCGGTTCCATGTCCAATCGCGGATTGGAGCTTGGCTTGTCAGTACAGCCCATAAGCAAGAAAGACATGGAACTGAACATCAATATGAATCTGTCGTTCCAAAGTAACAAACTTATCTCTCTGAGCGGAGATTACAAGGGCATGAGCATGACGGCAGCGAACGTCACCGCCATTGGTTCACTGGACGGTGCAGGACAGAACGGGGGCGACAACAATGTGGTCTATCAGATAGTAGGACAGCCACTTGGTGTTTTCTACCTGCCACATTGCAAGGGACTCGTCAAGAATGAGAACGGCAGTTATTTTTATGACATTGAGGACCTTGACCACAACGGTATGGTTGACTTGAGTGATGGTGGCGACCGATACATTGCCGGGCAAGCCACACCGAAGGTGACTCTCGGTTCAAATATTAGTTTCAGATACAAGGACATCTATATAGCGTTGCAGATGAACGGTGCATTCGGGCACAAAATTTTCAATGGAACAGGACTGGCTTACACAAGTATGGCGTGCTTCCCGGACTACAATGTCTTGAAGGATGCTCCAAAGAAGAACATCGTAGACCAGAGAGTCTCAGACTATTGGCTCGAAAAAGGCGATTATCTGAACTTTGAACACTTGACATTAGGATATAATGTACCTTTGAAAAGCAAGTTTGTACGTTCCTTGCGTTTATCATGCAACATTAGCAACCTTGGAACAATCACAGGCTATAGAGGTTTGACCCCAATGATAAACAGCTATGTTGTTAACAGCACGATGGGTATTGACGACAAACGCAACTATCCATTATACCGTACTTACTCATTGGGATTGAGTGTACAATTTTAAAACGAAAAGAGCATGAAGACGATTATTAAATACATATTAGCAGTACCGCTAATGCTTTGCTTCAGCAGCTGTCTGGATGAGCATCCCAAAGACCAGCTGGACCAGGAGGCAATCTACAATAATGCAGATAATATATACAAAAACGCAGTAGCTTCCCTGTACAACTACATAGGGAGCAATCAGGAGTCTGAAGGGCTTCAAGGAACTTGCCGGGGTATTTACGACTACAATACTTTGACTACCGATGAGGCTATGATTCCGATTCGTGGAGGAGACTGGTATGATGGCGGTTTGTGGGAGAATATGTACCAGCACAAGTGGAATGCCAATGATATTAACTTATATAATGTATGGAAATACCTCTTCAAGGTAATAGTTATATCTAACCAGTCGCTTTCTATCATTGATAGCCATAAGAGTCTGCTTTCTACAGAACAGACAAGAAATTTCACGTCAGAGGTAAGAGCTGTACGAGCCTTGTTCTACTATTATGCGATGGATATGTTCGGCCGTGTTCCTATTGTGGCATCATACGATGTGAAACTGGAGCAAGTGGTGCAAAGCGAAAGAAGCGAGGTATTCAAGTTTATTGTTGACGAGTTGCAGGATGTTGCCCCACAGCTCGCCGATGAGCATTCCAACAAGGAGGGTGACTATTACGGACGTGTGACACGCCCGGTCGTAAACTTCCTGCTTGCAAAACTTGCCTTGAATGCGGAAATATATACGGATGACAATTGGACCGACGGCAAGCGACAGGATGGGAAAAGCATTTACTTCAATGTGAATGGCGAGAAGAAGAACGCTTGGGAAACATGTATCTGGTATTGCGACCAATTAAGGCAAGAAGGCTATGAATTAGAAGGTGATTACGCTTCAAACTTCGCTGTTCACAACGAAAGTTCAAAGGAGAATATTTTTACCATTCCGTTGGACAAGAACCTATATTTGAATGAATATCACTATCTTTTCCGCTCACGCCACTACAAACATGGCGGGGCTTATGGTGGTTCTTCCGAAAACGGAACATGTGCAACAGTCTCAACCGTCAAGGCTTTCGGTTATGGAACGGATCATGTTGACAATAGATTCAAGACAAACTTCTATGCTGACACCGTGCTTGTTGATGGAAAGAAGATATATCTGGACAACGGAAAACCGTTGGTGTATATGCCGCTTGAACTGAAACTGAACCTCAGTGACAGCCCTTATAAACAGACGGCAGGTGCCCGTGTAGGCAAATACGAGGTTGACCGAACAGCATATTCGGACGGTCGGCAGGTTGACAACGACATCGTCCTTTTCAGATATGGTGACGCACTGTTGATGGAAGCCGAGGCGAAAGTACGCAATGGCGAGGACGGTTCAAGGGAGCTGAACGCTATAAGAGATCGAGTTGGAATGCCTCATGTGGAAGCTAATTTGGACAACATTCTAAAGGAGCGTCTGCTGGAATTGGTTTGGGAAGGTTGGAGACGTCAAGATCTCATCCGTTTTGGTGAATATACCAAGGCATATGATCAAAGAACTCCATTAGAAAAGGAGTTTACTGGGTTTACAACGGTTTTTCCAATACCACAAAGATGTTTAGATTTAAACAAGAAATTAAAACAGAATTCAAGTTATTAATATAACGTGAGTTCGACGAAATATAAGTGTCTAAAAATTTGGTGATTAGCGAAAATTGTTGTAACTTTAAGGTGCTAAAAATCAAAAGTTTACAAACAATAATCGCTATGATCACCGAGGACAAAGTTACTGAAATTTTCTGTATTGCAGATGACTTCTGCAAAGTTTTTGATGCCCAAATGGAAAAATACACCATAAAAAGCAATTTAAAACGCAAATACCATCGTGAATCGACTATGTCAAAGGCCGAAATTATGGTTGTCATTATACTTTTTCACAGTTCAGGCTTTCGTTGCTTGAAGCATTTCTACAAAGAATATGTATGTGTGCATCTTCGACACTTGTTTCCCAATGTTGTGTCATACAATCGTTTTGTGGAACTCCAGAAGACCATTGCTATTCCTTTAGCTATCTTTATAAAGAAGGTGCTTTTAGGAAAATGTACAGGAATCAGTTTCGTGGATAGCACCCCTCTTCGTGTATGTAGGAACCAGAGAATCCTTATCCATAAGACATTTAAAGGTATCGCTCAAAGAGGTAAATGTTCTATGGGATGGTTCTTCGGTTTTAAGCTTCATCTGATATGTAATGAAAAAGGAGAATTGCTGAATTTTATGATTACTCCTGGTGATATTAACGACCGTAAGCCCTTGGAATATAAAGCCTTTGTTGATTTCATCTACGGCAAACTTGTTGGAGACAAGGGGTATATAGGCAAGAACCTATTCGATAAACTTTTCGTTGATGGGATACAACTTATCACGAAACTAAAAAGCAACATGAAGGGTTCTATCATGAAAATATCAGATAGACTCTTGCTTAGAAAGCGGGCTATCATAGAGACCGTTAACGATGAACTTAAGAATATTGCACAGGTGGAACATTCCAGACACAGAACTTTCGACAACTTCATTGTCAATACTCTTGGAGCTTTGGCAGCATATTGTTTCTTTCCTAAGAAACCTACAATTGCCGTTCAAAGGACTATAGATAGACAATTGACCTTATTCTAATTCGTCGAACTCACGTTAATATAATAGTCATTGATTAAGTAACCTTATATGCCAAGCGGGGTATCGATGGATGTCGATACCCCGCTTGGCTAATGGCTGTTGATGACTTTATGCCTTCTTGAGCCTTACTGCCAACTGGAAGAGGGCAGGGATGAAGAGGCAGAGGCTGAAGCCCACAGCCATCCATACGTGCTGCTGGGTGCCGAAGACGTCGATGAGGCGCGCTTCGGGATTGGCGGTCACGAGATTGGTAATGATATATACGGCAGAATTGTTGATGGAGTGCATGATGACGCCGGGCACGATGCTGTCGGTGCGATAGTAGAGCCAGCCGAGCAACAGTCCCATGGGTACCACGTGGAGCATTTGGGCGAGGTTGCCGTGGACGGCGGCGAAGAGCACTGCCGAGATGGCTATAGCCACCCAGTGGTAGCGGCGATGGGTGAGGGTGAGCAGGGTGCGGAGGATGGCGCCGCGGAAGACCAGCTCTTCGGCAAGCGGCACGAGTACGCCCAGGACGGCGTAGCTCACGGGTTCGCGCAACATGGCCGAGAAGGCGCGGAGGGTGGCTTCGGGCATCTGTACATCGGTCAGCTCTTCGATAAAAGCGAAGGGGATGAGGGTACCCAGAGAGAGGATGACTACCCAGAAGAGCACGGCCCACGGACGTGACTGCAGGTAGCTGCGAGAGACGGGCGCCCAGCCTCGGCGCACAAAGAGCAGCGAGGCGAGCACGGCATTGATGGCGAAGAAGATGCAGAGCGTCTTGCCGTCGGACAGCATGCTGCCGTCGTTCATACGGGTGATAATCTCTGAGGCGTTGAAGCCCTGGGCCAGAAGCGAGCAGATGCCTACCACCTGCATGACCACAATCTGGATGACTATAAATACGAGCAGATAGATGCCTATCTGAATCAGTCCTTTGGCTATTTTCTTGTTCATATCGTGTGAGTTAAAAGTTGTCGGGCTTGGCGCTCGTCGTCGGCGAGCTGGGCAGCGAGGGCGGCTTCGTCGGCAAAGCGCTGTTCGTCGCGCAGCCGATGGCAGAAGGCCACCTCAAGGCGGTGGCCATAGAGGCTGGCGTCGAAATCGAAGATGTAGGTCTCTATGGTGGTATCGGTGCGGCCGAAAGTGGGGCGGCATCCCACATTGGTCATGGCGGGGAGCCATGCGCCGGCATCGTCGATGCGCACGCGGGTGACATAGACGCCACGGGAGGGCAGCATCTTGGAGATGTGGGTCATGTCGAGGTTGGCGGTGCGGAACCCCATGCGTCGGCCTTCGGCATATCCGCTTACGATGGGGGCCTGGAGCGAGTAGGTGTAGCCCAACGCCTGTCGGGCGCTGTCGACATCGCCCTCGGAGAGGCATCGCCGTATGAGCGACGAGCTCACCCTCATGCCCTCATGCTCGAAAGGCGTGCCAGCCATCACGTCGATGTCCAGCTGTCGGCCGTAGGCTACGTAGTCGTCGAACCCCTCGGCGCGGTTGTGTCCGAAGCGGTTGTCGTAGCCGGTGACGAGCACTCGGGCGTTGACGCGCTGGCTCAATACCTGGCGCATAAATTCGTAGGCAGAGAGTGCGGCGAGGCTGCGGTCGAAGTGGAGCAGTACGCAATAGTCGACGCCTGTGGCTGCGAGCATCTCCAGTTTCTCATCGGTGGTGCTGAGCAGTTGGGGGATGAAGTCCTGCTGCAGCACTTGGCGCGGATGGGCATCGAAGGTCACCACCGCTGTGGCCAGCTTGCGCTCGGCGGCAATGGCGCGCACGTCGTCGATGAGGTGGCGGTGGCCCAGATGCACGCCGTCGAAGAAGCCTATCGTGGCTACTGTGGGCTGGGGTATGGTGTCGGTATGGGTGATGATTTTCATAAGCGTTGCATCCAGTCGTTGGCCGCAGACTGCAGCAGTGTGTGTATGCCCAAGGACTGGGCTGCGCGGCAGTTGTCGGCATTGTCATCGATAAAGAGCGTCTCGTCGGCCTGTAGACCGGCGTCGGCGAGCACATAGCTGAAGATGGCGGGGTCGGGCTTGGCCAGATGCAGCCGGTAGGAGAGATAGATGCGCTCAAACATGTCGTCGGCACGCCAGGGGCCATAGTTGAAGAGATGGTCGGCGCAGAGTCGCCAGTGCATATCGTTGGTATTGCTGAGTAGGAACAAGCGGTAGTCGCGGCGCAGACTGAGCAGGCGTTGTTTCTTCTCGTCGGCGATGGTGGTGAGCAGCGCGTTCCAGGCTCCGACAATCTCGGCGTCGGTGGCTGGCACAGCGGTGATGCGTCTCACCTCACGGCAGAACTCGGCGGTGGTGGTGTGGCCTATCTCTATGTCGTAAAACAAGTCTTCGGTGCGGTGGAGGCGCACGTAGTCGCTGATGGCGTGGCAGCCGATGGCATCGAAGGCATCGATGCAGCGCTTTCCGTCGAGGTCGACGAGCACGCCGCCCAGGTCGAAGACTATATTCTTAATCCCTGTTAGCATCATTATTATAATATTGTGGTGCAAAATTACTGAAAGTATAGAGCAGAACAAAGCAAGTTACCCTATTTTTTTGCTCGGGCGCACTGTAATTTGTTCAAAATTAACCAAAGTCACTGATTCCGGGCGTCGGCATACCCCTGCCACAGCCCGCGTTGGCTATCATTTTGTCAACCATCGTCTTAATGGTTGATACCAAATGCGGAAAGTAGATGCCCTTTTCAACTTTTTTGCCGAAAAATTTGGTAAATTCCATCCAAAGCAGTATCTTTGCACCCACAAAAGCGAGTACGTATCTACGTATGAGCCCCGGACTTGTAGCTCAGTTGGTTAGAGCAACAGACTCATAATCTGGAGGTCCTAGGTTCAAGCCCTAGCTGGTCCACGTTGAAAAT
>ERZ1673698.104-NODE-104-length-141317-cov-220.463939_pt1 | contig 141317 bp, 126 predicted proteins | sample MGYA00580228_ERZ1673698 | MGnify/ENA primary metagenome ERZ1673698 (study PRJEB41218, sample SAMN15661768) | gut metagenome | host: Homo sapiens | place: Canada: London | collected 2015-08-20/2019-03-30 | study: EMG produced TPA metagenomics assembly of... | reverse complement strand
TTGCTCACTTTATAAGTCTTGCACTTTACATAACATATTACTTGTCATAATCGAAGTGTTTGGTAATGGCTACCATCCGTTCAAACAGTGCCCTGTCAATGGTTTGGCTTTGACAGGGCACGCTACAGATGGCCAACATGCTCAATAGTACGATGATGTATCTTCTCATTACATTATTTTATATAGGAGGTGCGATGTCTCACCGCACTCTAATCAATATCACTACATCATAGTGCGGAACTGCTGAATCTCTTTAATCATGGCTTTCACGTCCTCCCCAACCTGAACGAAGTTCTTGTAGAGGATGCGCTCTCGCTCTTCTTTCGACTTGAACTTATAGAACTTAGGGAGAGGGACATACTCCGATTCCTCCTTCTTTATTTCCGTCATATCGAAGTCGGTCTTGCAGTAGAACTTGGATGTCTTGAACTCCTCGCTCTCCTGGATGTTCATGCTTCCGTTCATCCCGGTCTTGGTGACTACGAAGTCACGGGCGGTCTGTCCACATATCCAACCTGTGGGCATATCGGAGATTTTGCTTGCAGGCACCAGGCTGTCCATATTCTCATTGAGGTTGATGGAGGTCTTGTCACGGTCGATGGTCACGCCCTTTTTGAGTTGCACTACTTTACCGAAGATGTCACTCGACAGCCATTCGAGGGTTTCCTTGGCTCTTGCCGAACCGCTCACCACATTGCCCACGGTGGTGATGATTTTCTGCATACCCACCTTGCCATAATCGGCTTCCAACTGCGGAAGTTCCTGAAAGCCAAGTGCCACGCTCACCTTGTTGCTTCGGGCTGTGCCTATCAGTCGGTCTATCTTGTGGAAATACAAGGTCGGCAACTCATCGACGATGATGCTGACAGGAACGTTCTTGCCCTGTCCTGTATTCACCCTCGTTACAAGGCGGTTGAGAATCAAGGCATTCAGTGCACCGATGATGCTCTCCATCTCGGGGTCGTTGGCAATGAGCAGATAACTTGGATTCTTCGGGTCACTGACCTTCAGGTCGAAGTCATCGCCGTCCTTGTGGAATATCCAGTAAGATTCCTTGGTGGCGAGACGGGAGGTATAGACACGTAGCGTGCCAATCATACCTTCCAACTGCTCCATGGCTTTGTTGGCAAAGGCAGTCTGGAACGGGCCAAGCAAGGGGGCTACCTCGTTGTCGGTCTGAAGTACCTCGAAGATGGTCTGATAACTCTCATTGAGGAACGATAGGATATGTGGCATGTCGCTGTACTTGCCCAACCAATAAGCGGGCTGCACCTCCGCGCCCGAATGGTCGAACACCCGTCCTGTGGGTATCAGCCTTTTCGTCTTTGGGTCTTCACGCCGCTCGGCAATCAGCATCTTTCCGTCCTTGTCGTAGGGCTCCTTGCCGTAGTTGCAGAAGAAATAGATGCAGGCGGCAAGGAAGTTGACGGCAGAGGTCTGGAAGAACTGGTCGCTGCCACCGCCGCCTTCCTTCTTGCCTTTTTGCAGGGATTCAAGCAGGGTCTCGGCGGTCTCGCTCGCTGCGGCAAGGTTGTTGATGTACTTCAACTGGATGGGGTTCACACGGCGCGAATACTCCACATCCACAAAGTTGATGATGTTGAACTTCATGCCATGGGGCATCTTGCTGTCCTTGGCATTCTTGTTCTTCAAGTAATGATAGTAGAGTTTGGTGGCGAGAGTGGGAAACTTATAGTCGTACACCACCATGGCAAAGCCCTTCTCGCTGTGCTGCCTGATAAACGGCTCGATGATGGAGAAGGTCTTACCAGAACCAGGAGTACCCACAACCCATGTGCCACGGAACGGATTGACGATGTTCACCCATCCCTTGCGGAACTTGCCCTTGTAATAATAGCGCATAGGGATGTTCACGCTGTACTTGTTCTCCTGCAACTCCCTGCATTGCTCAAAGCTCTCATTCTCGAAGTTGAAGCGGTCTTTCAGCAGCCCTTCCTTCAGGAACTTAGAGATATTGTCGAGGGCGATATGCACCAATACGACACCGACGATGGAAGTGAGCATATAGAGCCAAGTGTTCAAACGGAGGGTATAGAAACAGGGCATTATCGAATGACCGAACAGCCATACGGACTGCACAATCAGCAGCACTCCCGACAGCAGCGGATAGAGCACCTGCCTGCGAGCGTCAAACTCCAGATGCTTCTTGTTGCGCGTTCCCACACAGGTGATACATATCAGCAGGAACGTAGCCACCTTGCTATACACGAGGTTGCCGTCATGGTAAATCATCCACCGCTTGATGCGAGTGTGGATATCCGTCACTACGCCGCCCAAGAAGTCCAACTGCTCCGGCTCCAGTGCGTAGGCGAAGAACTCCATCAGGATGGAGACATAAATCACCGCCCTGAATATCTTGTAAAAACCCTGTAACTCTTTGCTTTCTTCCATTTACTTTACGATGATGTTGGGTGATAATGAGAAAAGATGAAGGATGCCACGGTGGACACCCTCCAATCCTCTTATGAGTTTTATTCGTAGCCGTTGATGGTCTTCTCAGACTCTACTGTCCACGGAGAAATAGTTGCAGATATGACCTCCAAGGTGTTGCGTACAGGCTTCAATGAATAGCTGTAGGAATGACCCGCTTTCCACGTGTCGTTTGTGAGGAATACGAAGTTCTCCCCATTGCTGAGTTGCAATGTCATGTCTGGCATAACCTGTGCAGGAACATAAAGCGTATATTCCATGTGGTCACTTTGTGGGTCGCCGAAATAATAGGTCGTCACCGACTCGTCACTGCATTCTACCTTTCCGGTCTTGATGTTGAAAGTACCGCTGTCAAAATAACCGACGAACGTGAGTAGGCTTCCTGCAAAATCATTGGTGGTGAAACCGTATTCTGGTGAGGTATAGACCTTGATGATGACACGCACCATCTGATGGGTGAAGTTCAATGTAAGGCTCGGATTGGCGTATGATGCCGCTCCACTGGCAAACAGAAAATCATTGACCTTCTGCTCACTCTGTACAGCTGCCTCCGGCACTTGGAACTCTATGAGGTCGTTGGTAGGATTTGCCGTATAGGGATAGTAGGCATTGAAGGTGTGAGTGTCTGTGTCCGTGAAAAACACCTTGTTGGCTGACACAAACTGATTCGTGCCGCCGCTTCGGGTGAACTTCATATTGTTGATCATCCCTGTGGAAGAGATGCCAATCATATCATTGAGTTCCCACTGGTTGTCAACGGCTCGTGTGGAAACGGCAGGTTGCAGCATCTCCAGATTGGTGAATACCTGAAGCTGCTTGGTTGATGTGCTGTCGGTCACGACCACAGAACCTCCGCCACCGGGCAGGTAAATCTCATTGACGATGTCTTGGTCACAGGACGTGAGGAGCATGGCTCCAAGTCCCAACATTAGAAACAAATTCTTTTTCATGCTTTTTCTTTTTTAATTGTTGTACTTTGATGATGATACGGGTGATACTCGATGTCTGTATATGGGCTAATCCATAATCGTGATGATGGGTCTCGCCTTATGCGGCTGCCACTTGGGAGTCTCCTGTATGGCACCGCTTCCCAGTGAGTAAAGCCATGCCTTGGCGGTCGCTTGTCCTTCTACCTCCGTTGAAGTCCAATACCAACAGTCATCATCCTCATCGGGGATAGGTGTGCCGCCGCATTTCAGGATGTATGGGTTGATGATGTCCTTGGCATGATAGAGCAGACGCATCTGTGCCACACTGGGGATATAGGCACTTTGCCCGTAACGCCACATGTCGAAGACACGCTCAGCCAAAGGCGACTTCACATCGGTCGTGCCATAAAGGGCAAAAGTGTTCTTGTTGCCGTCGTAGGCGGTGAGGTCACAGGATGTGTCCTGTTCCACACCGATACTGTCAGCAAAGGCTTCGGGAGCGATGTCCCACAGATAGACGGCATATCCGTTTCCCTCCATTTCTTCCCTCTGATTGACGTTGAACACCACTGCAATGGCTTGCTTGCACGATTGCTCGTAGGTTTCGTAGGGCATCACCTTGCCGTCAGTGGTCAAGATATGGGTGACCTTCATGGCTGTGTCGGGAAAGTCCTGATGCTCGTCACAGGCAGTCAGCAACACCGTTGCCGCAACTGCCAAGATTGAAAACAGTTTCTTCATACGCATAGTCATTTTACAGGAAGTTTCACACCCAGGACAATACCCGTTCTGAACAGGTCTTCACCCTTGATCATCACATCGGTCTTCACCTGCCAGAAGAGCTTCCAGCCGTGTCTGAGTGTATAGTTTTGCTCATAGCCGAGGTGGATGCCACCCAAGAACCTGTCAGTATCGCTACCTGCCGATGCTCCTATGCGCATGTTGCCATGGTGGTTGCGTCCTCTTGCCACACAGGGCTTATAGGCAAAGCCGAAACCATAACTGCGGTAGTTGTTCCAAAAACTCTCAGGACAGACATGACCGCACGATGCGCACTCGTTCCACTTGATATATCCGTTTGCAAAATACTCCCACGCATTGTGGTACTTCGTCTCATACTCGTAGGACAGCGTCACGTCCAGTCCTCGCTCATACAGGCATCCGAACCCCAAGGATATGCGGTCGCTATTCTGCTGCGCCATTGCCGGAGTCATGCTTGCCATAAAACAGATGACAACGAGTAAGGTATGCACAAGCCAATTCCTCACTCCTAATTCCTCATTCCTAATTCTCATTATTCCTCCTCCAACAGTATATGGTTAAACGAATCGGCAGACAGCACATCCTCATAGTCGATGCTGAGCGAGATGGTGCGTCCACTTATCTGTTTTTCCGACAGCTCGATGGTCAGCACCTTGTCGTTGGGGAAGGTCATCTTCTTCACCACAATCACGTTGCGATAGCCATACTTGAAGGTCTTCGCATCGTCCAACACAAGAGATGGGGTCAGTTCCACTATCTGCGCATTGGTAGCCTTGCTCTGCTTCTTGTCCGATAGTTTGATGCGCATCTCGTCGATGTCGAAGCGGATGTTGGTCTTGTTCTCCACGGAGAAGTCGATGAAGAAATATTCGCCCACGCTGTAGATGTTGTTCAGGCGCATTACCATGCGGTGCATCTTCGTCGCCACGTTGCGGTATTTGGCAGACGATGACCATATCTGACGTGCATACTTGGTCATGTCGGCAGTGGACAGGCTTACAGCGGGATTGTTGTAGGCATTGCGCTCCGAGCATTCTATTTCCTTATCGGTTACTGCCTCCTGCATCCTCGTGGTATAGAGCAGTGCATACTGCGTGCGGTAGCGTTCCGTCACGATGGTCACTATCGCCAACACCTCACCGTCGGCATACACGTTGTCCTTCGGCTTCAGGCGGATGGTGTTGTTGATGGGTTGGTCGCCCACCACCTTGTCTGTGGATATATCGACAAAGCGGATGGGTTCGGAGGCGGTGATGACGGTGGTCACTTGGTCGTTGACCGTCAGCTGCTCCATCTCCATGTAGGTGGTCTGCGCCTTGGCTGAAAGCACGCTCAGCGAAAGCAATGCACAGACATTCATTTTCTGAAAACAATTCATATTAGTTGATTTTTTGATGTTTATACTCTATGAGCCACCGTTCCCGACAATTCCGTTGTCGGGCAGTGTCTATTTCCTTTTCTCTTTCCCATTTACAAGGTAAACAAACGTCCCATACTTCAGCTTCACTTTGTTCTTCTTGATAGCCTTGCTGATGGCATTGCTTGTCTTCTGGTAGGCATTGGTCACGGCTTGCATTCCCCATTGCGAGAAACTGTTGTTCGCTCCACTCTGGTCGATGTTCATGTTGCTCTGCATAGCACCGCTCGCCACATCTTTCGTGGTCTCACGGAACTGGCTGCCGGGGACATACAGTCCCTCCAGTCCGTCCGTGTCATAAAGCGAAAGCGAAACCTTTATCAGCTCATCATCCACCAAGATGGAGTTGATGCTGCCCTTCACTCGCTGCGAACCGAAACCGCTCATGGTGGCATAGAGATACGACCCTTTCTTCACCATGGTCTCACCAATCTCTATGTCGTCCAACAGTCTCAGCCGCACCCTCGACCCGTCCGTAGCCTTCACGTCCTCGTCAATGATGGCCTTGATGAGCTTTGGCTCATGCTCGTTCTGCGTCAGGGTGTTGAAATAGTCCGAAGTCACCTTCACCTTCTTCACCACCTCCTGTGCCTTGTCCTCCTCGTCCAGTGCCTTCACCGCCTTGCTGTCCTCGGCAATCTGACCTTTCACCTCAATCTGCTCCTTGGGAGGCCCAGCCTGTGTGGTATCCTGGGCCACGGGGGCAACTGCCGCCTGTCCTCTCAGCCTCGCTTCGGCGAGTGCCTTGTTGAGTGCTTCGAGTGCTTCCGCTTCTCGCGCCTTGGCATCGGCCACTTCGGCTGCATCGTCCTTCTCTTCTGCCTGACGGACGAGTTCCGCAAGGTCTTCTTCTGTGTACTTGGATTCATACGCTTCTTTCTCTTCTTCGTTGTCACGCTCAATGTTATCAACAGCCGAATAGTCTGCTATGCGACCATACGACTTCGCCATGTTCTCATACTTGCCACCGATGCCGTCACCATTCTTAATCTGCGCTCCGGGCAGGTTGGGGTTCAGAAACTCGGTGGTCTGCAGGTTCTTGTCCTGCGTTTCCGCCACCTCCGTATTGAACATGTCAAAGACAAAATAGCCTGTGGCAATCAACGGGATGTACACGATGGCTGGCAGCATGTACTTCGGCTGACGGAAGTTTATCTTATCTGTTATTCTCATCGCTGTCTGATTTTGATGTTACTGACTTGTCTCGATTCTCCTCGTTGGTTCGATGCGTCACGGGAGGAGTGATGCAATGGGCTGCATTCATCATCTGCTTCATGCGCCCTTCCTGCCGCTCGATGGCACTTGCAGCCTCCGTCCGATGACCGTAATACCGCACCATCCTGTAGATGTTGATGCCGAAGCACGTGGCGACAAAGCCGAAGACGATGACGAGAAACAGCGTCTTGTGGGCATTGGCAAAGCCTTGCACCTTAGCCGCCGCACGGTCTATCCTCGCGGTCTTGGCAAACTTGCGCCCTGCCGCCACCTCCTTCTCATACCGCTTCTTGTACTTGGGGTCGTTCTTGTCGGGCATATCCTCGCCCACAAGCATCCGTCTGATTCCTTTTACACTCATACCGCTAGGATATTAGAAGTTTGACTTCGACTTCTGCTCAATATCCTTGTTGAGCAAGGTTCTCCAGTTCGTGATGAGCAGTCCATGAGGATTGTTCTCCGTCCTCGGCACGCGCTTCACCTGTCCCGCCGTCACCAATTCACGCATCAGAATATTGCTCCTTCGCTCTATCCTTTGCCTACCGTAGTAGGTGAACTCCATCTTCTCCTTGTTGAACTTGATGCTGTCGCAAAAGATGCTGAACACGGCACTCGTACCCATGATATTGTTGTAAAAGCCCTTTTCCTTCAGCGTATTGTACTGCGCCAAACCAGTTTCATCGACCAAATACATCGCCTTCTCCATCGAATAGCGGATGTACTTGTCATCGGGAGCAAGCGTAAAGAAGTAATGGTGGAACATCTCGATATGGCTCTTTGCCTCCACATCCAGCGTTTCCTCCATCGTGGTGCGGTTCACCAGTATGGGCACGTTGCCGTCCAATACATACACCTTTTGCTGCGCGTCCGTCACCATGCAGCGCGCCGTCCAGATGCTCGACACCGAGATGATGATGCAGCCCATGAGGAACGCAGAGCAGATGATGCCCACCAGCTTGATTTTGTTTTCTAAGTTCTTGATTACCATACGTTACTGCTTGTTTGAGGTCTGATTTCTCTTCATTCTCACATATTCACGGTGCAGGATGGTGTATATGTCCTTCTCAACTTCTTCCACCAGTTTGGCGTAATACTTGATGCAAGCCTCTACGTAGATGCCTTCGTATTTCAGTTGGATCCACACCCACCAGATGTCACGTTCACGTCTCCGTCGATTTCTGTAGATTTTGGCACGATGCAAGCGATAACTCAGGTAATCTACCATAGGCACTACATACTCGTCGTTATCCTCAAAGCCTTCTGCCATCTCCTCATACTGTGGGTCGATGTAGTTGTTTTCGGAATTGAAAAACTCTTCCTTTGCACGCTTGTTGGCAAACGCCATGAATTTCTCATCTTTGAGCCAACGCTCAATTTCATTTTTTGCTTTCATTTTTCTTGATGGTTACTTTTATTTGTTTCAATAGGAGGTGCGGTGACTCACCGCACACTCACATGTTATCTCATCACGGTCGCCATGGTTCCCGTAGCCGTCATCTTGGCTTGTTGTGCCACGCCCTCGCCGAAGTTTCGGGTTGAGAAGGCGGTGTCGCCCTCTGGTATCATCCATGCCGCAAGGTCGGGCACGAGGTTCAGGCATTTCAACGCCACGATGCTCGCTGCCATCAGATAGCCTGCCGAGAAGAACGAGTTTTGCAGATAGGCTGCCATCGTCTGCTCACTGGCGGTGATGGCCGTCAGGTTCTCTACCTGTATGCAGAGCACAATATCAAACAGCAACAGGACGTAGAAACCGACGAAGTAGAGCATGGCTCCGTAGAAATGAACTGTCAAATAACGGGTTAGCCACTTCGCCCACGCTCCTTCCCACTTGGGCAGCAACGAAAATGCCCATTGTATTGGACCGAATATAGTGAGCATTCCGAGCAATATCTGCTGACAGTATATCGTCGCCCACCAACCGATGCGGAACACGATCAGGGCTATCAGCATCACTATCTTGTCGATGCCCACCACGGCCCCTGCCGTCAGTGAGGTGAACCACAGTTTGCTGGCATCCTTCTCCATGTTGGTCACTTCGTCCACGCCCGTCTGCTCCATCGTCGCCTCTATCAGGTTGGGGTCTGATGTGCCCTTATGCGCCACGTCTGCCTGTGCCTGGAGGTCAGTGTACATCGAGTCCCTGACATATACCAACTGCTGCACCTCCTCAAACTTGTCGGAAATTTGGGTCGCCTCTGCCTCATAGAGGTCGTGGGTGTAACTGCCGATGCAATTGGGAATATAGGATAGAAAATCCAATACGCACCAGCTGCTGCCGCTGTTGGTCATGCCTGTGTCAGCAGGTGGGTACCACCAACAGAGGATGATGCTCACCACCAAGGGCTTGAACAGTTTCATCACGTCCAACGGTTCGTTCTTCACCATCATCTTGTAGGCCATGCTTGCCGCCACGATGATAGAGAACAGTGCCGCCAATGCCATACACATTTGGAGGATCCACCAGAACGGCCCTTGTGAGCCTGTGAAGGTGGCATCGGTCAGGAACTCGTTGGTCTGGAATATCACATCGTCAATCTCCTCTTCGAGGATGTTGATGCCGAAATCGCTGAGTATGTTGTCTGCCATCAGTGCCTGGTTCTATTGTTGATAATCTCTTTGATAAACTCTATGCCTTTCGGTGTCCATGACAGATAGAAGTGGTAGAAGCAGCGCATCCTGCCTGTGACATATACCGCAATGCCCTTGTCCTGAAGGTCTTCACGCAGTTTCCACATTCCATATTCCTTGGTGATGATGCCTTCCTCTTTGAGGGTCTTCACAATCTTGCCGTAGTAACTTCCGACATATTTGTGAAGCTTTGACATTGAAACTACCTCTAAATCAGATGGCATATAATGCTCATCAACGATGGGTGTCCTGCCGATAACGCTGATTCGCTTCGGCATCCTTGACATCTCCAACTGCCACTTGCCGTTTTTCCTCTTGGCGGCATAGAGACGTAACTGTATTTTTGATATTGATTCCATAGCTATTTCTTTATTTTATGTTCTTTCGATAACAGGAATGACTCCCACGCTCTTCAGTTTCTCATAGAGGAAGCGGCGACCTTTCTGTGTCCATTTGGTGTTCATGCGCACATCCTCCGTACCGTCCTTGTGTTTAATGAGGTAGGTCTCGCTGGTCACATAACCGCAGTCCTTGTAGTCGGCATACAGAATCCACTGCTTGCCACGCTGATACTGGATGTTCATCTCCTTCAGACGTCGGTTGAAGCGGATGGACGACTCGCCATAGTCCTGTGCTATCTGTGTGACCAGGACACTGCTCTTCGTGGCAAGGATGATGTCAAGGTAACTCACCTTGTCCTTCATCTCCGTCACCTCCTGTTGCAGGTCATCCACCTTGGATCCCAACTCAACGATGCGTGTCCTTTGGTGTTCACACTCCTGTTCGACAAGCAGACGCTTTTGTCGTTCTTCCTTCAGATTGACTGCTAACCGTATCAGGAAGTCTGGCTCTGCCAATGCCTTCTCGATGGTCTGCTGTGTCATATAGGCACCATGCTTGCGGATAGAGGGGAGCACCTCCGATGTCACCCACTTGCGGAAACGTTTGGCTTCGGGTTTGCGACTGTCAAGGATGACATCATACAGTCCGTCTTCATTGATAAAGTTTGTAACCTGTTCTCTTCCAAGACTATCCGAGATGGGGTACTTTGAAAGTACATCATCCGAAAGTCGTTGTACCAACTTGCTGGTTTTTAGTCCAAGAACTCTTGCCACATCAGCCAAACAGAACAAGGGTTGCTCTGGTGTTCCTGTGGTTCGGACTGCTCCAAATTCCTCGTTGTTGAAAATCTGAATATCGTTCATATCTCTATGCTGTTTTGTGATTATTTCTTCTCTTCCCTTATTTCTATCTGTTCACACTTTCTTCACCCTCACCGCTGTTGGCATCATCGCCGTCAGTGCCTGTCGAGCTCCTCACGCCCTTCATGTTTTCCTGCCAACGGCTCTTGGCATCGCTGATGATGCTGCCTTTATGTACTACACGGTCGTTGGTGGCTGCCAAGAGGGCGGTAGTCTGGCTTTGGGTGTTGAGCTGCACAAGGTATTTCAGTAGTGTCTCGTTCTGTGTCGTCAGGTCGGCATAGATGCTAAGATACTGCCGCTTTCTCTGTGCATTGGGCATATAGGCATCCTTGGTGGCTTTCACGGCACACTGGTACATATTGTACAGTTCCTCCCACCGACGCTTGTCGTTGATGGTGCCTCCTGTAGGGATGATATGGTCTATGTTCGCCTTCATCTTGTCCAACTGACCGTTGATCTTGCTGCTTTCGGCAAGCCAGGCGAGGTCTATCTGTCGGTCGGCTACGTTCAAGGCTTCCACCTCAGCACGCTTGGTGAGGGCAGAGTCTATCTTCTCCGCATCATCTACTTGGTTGTAGAGGTTGATGCCGGCAAGAGTGCGGAAACCTAACTTGTTCTTCTCTGCCGCTGTCTTCTTATAGTTGTTATGTAACAGCCAATAATAGAACTCAGGGGTGAGAGAACCGCCACCTGTCTCCATCACCGTTATCTGGTTCTGCTTGGAGGAGTCGTGGTTGTAGGTCACGCTCTGGGCTGTGGCTTTGATGGTGGTTGCTACCGCCATGATGAGTATCATTGTCTTCTTCATGTCCGTTCTTCTTTTGTTTACAATCCGTCAATAGTCAAGTTTTCCTGCCACTTTCCATCGGCTGAAGGCATCTTCCAGTATCTCTTCCTTCGTCCTCGTCCGATACACCTTCTCCTTCCAATAGCCCATGCGCAGCTGCACATACCGCCATGTCTGGAAGTAGGCTTGGTTCAGATGTTTTTCTATCAGGTCCAACGAATTGTTGATATTGTCCAACACCATCAGCAGGTCGGAAGTTGAACAGGCTGCCGCTCCTGTGGCATACAACACGAGGTCGTTGACGCTATGGTAGAGTTGGCTTCCTTCGTTGTATATGTTGTCGATGGCTTTCTTGTTGATGCTGATGAGCATCGTGTCAGCCAGTTCGATGTGTTTCCGCTTGATGACCTTATCATTGAAGTCCTCCAACAGGTTCTTGTAGTCACTGATGCGGTCGCTCACCGTCTGGTAGGTGCTCTTCACGTTCAGCACCGTGCGCAACGACTGGTACATCACATCGATGATGTCGAAGGCCCGGGTGTATTTGTCCAAATCCACATTCAGTTCCTTGTATTTGCCCACCTCTTCACTGCTGTATTCATGCAGCAGTTGATTGCTGTACTCCAAAGTGCTGCGTGCCAGCAAGAGGCTGCGCTGCTTCTTGTGGTCGTTGATGTATGCTTCCACCGATACCGCATCGAATCCCCATTGCGCCAAGGCTGTATTGGGGAAGAGGGTAATCAGCAGGAGAGCTATGATGATGGTATGTCTCATTCTCCGTTCCTCCCTCAGTTTTCGTTCTCGTTATCTTCACCATTCCCTCTGTTAGGGTCTGCATTCTCTCTCCATCGCTCGTAGCACTCTTCAATGAGTGTCCTTCTGCGACCTTGGTCTGCGTCGATTGAAGGAAGAATGTCCTTCAGCACGTCAATGATGCTGCGCTTGTAGTGCATCATTTTTTCTAATGATACCAAGTCGGCGTAAATCTTGGTGATACGGCTATCTACTTCACGGGCTATCTCCAGACGGTCGCTCGACCAGAGCAGGTGTATTACATCGTCATTGTCGGCGGTCTGGGTTGCCTCGCTCTTGGCATATTCTGTGGTGATGCTGCACGACGGGAACTCCTGGGCTATCTCCGAGATACGGCTGTTCACCTGCCTCGTCTTCTCCTCGTCAGAGGCATTCGGGTCAAGGGTCAGCACATCCACCACCTGTGTGTCGGTGTATTCCGAGGTCAGCTCCCACGATATTTGCAGTATCGCACGGTGTATCTTGATGCCAAGGAAGTACTTGGGCTTCCTTGCAATGGACAGTGTCGCCTTGAAGGTGATAATGCCGTTGATGTTGGGCATGGTGGCAGTTCGGACGTAGGTGTAGCCGTTCCACGAACCGGCACCTTGCCACGTGAGATTGTAGGCTGACTTCACATCCTGCATGATGGCAGGGATGCGGTAGTAGTCATCGGTGGAGGTGGCATTGTCGTTAGCCGCCTCGCTCTTGGCATTCTGTATGTCTGCCAACTGCTGCTGCCATGTCGCCAATTCCTTCTTCAGGTTGTCTATCTTCGTCTTGTTGACATTATGTTGCTGCCGCAAGGCAGGGGCTTCCTCCACAGAGGCATTGGCTATCTGCGTGAGCAGGTTCCTGTTCTCTGTCTCCAACTGGCTTATCTGCGCCTCCAACAGGGCTATCTTGCTATTCGCCTCACGTTCCTTCTCGTCCAGTTCCGATAGGTCGAGATTATTTTCTGATACGCTTGTCCTCATGGCGCATTCCTTGCTGTGGGCATTGAGCGAACCGCCGCACTCACGGCACTTGTACTGCGTGCTGCCCTGTCCGAGGGTGACACCGTCCGAACAGGTGACGCTGATGGTCACGCTCTCCACGCCCTTCAGTTTGGCGGCATCGGTGGCTTGATAGTAACGGCGTGCGTCACTGCCGATGTAATAGACATAGCCCTCCTCGTTGTCGTTATACTCCGAGAGACGTGCCTGCAACTGACGCTTGAAGGTATTCAAGTCCATGCTGTAGGAGTCGAAGACATCCTCATACACCTCTTCCACGTTGTTCCAGCTCTTGGTAACGTGTATCTCGTAGGCGTAGGCCTTCTTGGTCTGCTTGCCGCCACGGCTGATGATGTACGACGACATCCAATAGTTCATCGTATAGGTGAAGCCGTCGCTCTGGGCGTTGAGCTGCTGCACACGGCTGCGGCTCCATCCGGCATGGTTCTCCGAGTTGGCCAGTATCTGCTCTCGCTGCGTGCTGTTAGGGTAGAAGTTGGGGTCGGAGGTGTTGATACGATACCAATGGTCACCGTTCAGAATACTGTTGTCATCGGTCGGCGGATAGTAGTCACAGAGGCTTACGCTGCCTTGGTCTCGTCGGGCAATGTACCAACGCTGTGTATAGTAGTTGCCCTGCGTCTCGCTCAGATAGTCTGTCATCCACGAGGTGATGTTGTAGTTGGAGAGGTCGAAGAGGGCTGCCACGTTGTCCTCGCCACCCACCAGACTAAGGAGTGTGCTGCCGATGCCGTTCTCTGCCTGTTCATAGAGGTCATGGTAGTTGTCATAGATGTCGATGATTTTACTCACCTTGCCATTGAAAAGGTCGTTGAAGGCACTCTGCTGCAAGAGTGCGCCTGATGCCCCGTTGATACCTGCCGTCGCCAACGATGCTCCCATATTGTAAAGCGTCTCGATGTCGGCGGTGAGGTTCTCCACGGTGAAGTTGCCGGGCACACTGGCGATGTCATCCAACAGCTGCTGCCAATCTACATTGCCTATCTCCGAGAGTTTGAGGATGGCGGCTATCTCTTGGTTGATTTCCAAGAACTGAATGTCGGCAAAGGTCAAGCTACTGTTGGTCACGACACTCTCAAACTGCATACACAGCGACTTTGTGTCGGCGCATATCTTCATCAGGTAACTGCCCCAGTAGAGGGCGGTCTGCGGACTTTTCAGCATCATTCCTGCCACCGTCCATATCTTGGGCATAATCTTGTTCGCCACCATATTGTGGATGCGGCGGTAATAGTAGTTCTCCGTGCTACTGCTCCAAATGCCGAGGTCGGTGAATGCCTTGCGCTCCAAGAACTTGGCAGCGAAGATGCCGGCAGTGGCAACCTCTGCGGCATTGTAGTGCTTCAAGATTTCGCCCACCTGCTCGTTATAATAGCTCTCTGCCATAGCTCCAGCACCGAATGCGGCAGCCATGGCGGCAACGATCTGCTTGTCGTAGTTCACGCTGTAATACTGCGCATGAACCCTTCCCACGACAAGTGTAAGACACATATATATTATAATAAGGTATAAACGTCTCATTGCTTCACTACTTTACGTTTTTACTACTTTCAGTTTCTACTATTCCACTACTTTACTACTTGTAGTATTTACTATTGGTAGTATTCACTACTAATCGTATTTACTACTAATCGTAAATACTACCCAGCCACCGTTCCCGAAAGTTTTGCTTTCGGGCATCTGGGCTTTACGTCTATTCCGGGATTTCCGTTTCCATCAATCAGCCCCCGTGCTCGCCGTGTCAGCGGCGAGTGGCTCCATCGTCCGTCAAATTGAGCACATGCCCCGCCTCATTGACCTTCTGCGCAAATGCCAACGACTTCCCGATGCCACTGGCATCCCAATCTCTGCAATACCGCTCGATAGCCTCCTGATGTCTGCACTTCAGTTCATGCTTATAGAGTTTCAATGCCTCCTTCTCAGCTCGCTCGGTGGTGTAGGTCATATAGCACTCGTGCGGCTCCTCCACACCATACACTCCGCTCGTCGATCCACGTCGGATAAACACCTCACGGAAGAAACTTCTTCCCTCCTTGTTATCCAAGCGGTTGACAGTGAATATCTTCTTGCAATCCACATCCGTCAATCCTAATATCGCCTTGATCTCGTCGAATCGCTCACGAAATTTGCTTTGGTCGAGCAGCATCACCACGTCGGAGTTGTTGATGATGGCTTCCTTCACGATGGGACTGCCGATGATGTCCTGTATCTCCTGTGTCACTACGCCCACGCTCGCCCAGAACTTTCGGGCTGTCTTGTATAGGTACTTGATGTACTCGGCCATCAGCGGCGAGGCGATGGCTTTCCATGCCTCCTCGATGACAAGGCACTTGCGGTTCTTCTTCAGGCGCATCTTCTGCAGGAACACGTCCATGATGATGAGCGTCACGATGGGGAAGAGCTGCTTGTTCTCCTTGATGGCATCCACCTCGAAGACGATGAAGGTCTCGTCGAACAAGGTGCTATCCACGTTCTCGTTGAGAATCTTGTCGTACTTGCCGCCACGGTAGAAGTTTTGGAGCATATAGGCGAAGTTGTCGCAGTCGATGGTGGTGATGTTGTTCTCGATGCAGATCTGGTCGAGACGCTCACAGGCGAACTCATAGAATGAGTCGAAGGAGAGGGTCTTCACGCTCAATGCCATGCGCCGTTCCTCCAGTCCCTTGATGAGTTTCTCCACCTTGTCGTGTATCTGCGTCAGCTCCGTGCCGCGCCGCTTCTCCATGGTGGAGAGGTTTTTTCTCAGTGTCTCCTTCTGTGAGGAAGGATAGGGCTGCACACCGTTGAAATAGAAATCGTAATACTCCGTCACCAACTGCTCCACGACACGGAACTCCAGTTCGGGTATCTGCGTCTCCGAGCCTTTCCATATCAGCAGTATCAGGTTCTTCAGGAAGTCTATCTTCTCAATGTTCAGCTCCCGCTTGCTGATGTTGAAGGGGTTCATGGTGATGGGCTTGTCCTCCGTATAGGCGATGTACTTGCCGCCCACATACTCGCAGAGTCCCTCATACGAGTTACCCGTATCGACCATGACGATGTCGGTGTTCTGCTCCCACAACTGACGCACCACGCTGTTCATGTGGAACGACTTGCCGCTGCCCGAAGGACCCAAACAAAAAAAGTTCGAGTTGTCGGTCAGCTTCTCCTTTCCCTCCTTTCCTGTGATGTCGATGGCTACGGGCACACCTTGGCGGTCGGTATAGTATATCTTCAGCGGGGTGTCCTCATTATGCACGATGCGCTCCTTGTACATCAGACAGGTGGCGGCATCGCCGAGGGTGAGGAATCGGTCGTAGTCGGCATTCATGCCATAGCAGTTGCCGGGGAAAGAGTTGACGAACAGCTCCAACTGGTTGTAGGCCCGCTTGCTGATGTGGATGCCCATGCGCGAGAAGGAGTTTTCGAGATGGTTGGTGCATTTCTGTATGTCGGTGTCGCCGCTCACTGCCACCACGAGGTTGTAGTGGGTATAGACGAGCTGCTTGCTCTCACGGGCTATCACCTCCTGCACACGCTTGATGTCCTCTACAGCCATCAGGTTGCTGGGGTTGGGCATGGAGGCATGGCGGTTTTTCTTCTTGTCGAGTAGGGCAAGCTCACGCTTCTGGTTGGGCACGAACACCATCTGGTTGAACACCACGCAGTCGGCTCCGGGCACGCTATCGACGATGCTCACGAGATCAACGGGCATACTGGTGTTGTTCACCTCGATATTTGCGTAGGGACGGATGACCGACGGCAAGTTGGCATAATCCACATCCACAAGGCTATACACCTTGCAGCTACGGTCCCCCATGCCGATGGTCTCGTCATCGACCTTGAAGTTGGTCATCGACACCACCTTGTCACGGAAGTTCATGGAGAAGAAACGGTCCACATACTCGCAGGCTTCCGTTTTGCCGAGGAATCGGGACTTCACGCCGGCATCCCTCAGCTGGTCGTGCACCTTGCGTATCTTCACCAAGAAGTCACGCCATTTCTTGTTGTCGAACGACATCAGACGGCTCTTCTTGTTCTCCTGTGTGATGGTGAGGTAGCAGACGCTGTCGGTAAAGGGTCTGCCGTTGAAATAGCGGAAGTAACTCTCGCTCAGGAACTCATGATTTCCACCGTTCTCTTCCTTGAATGCCTTCCTCACAAACACGTCCTGCTTGTGCAGCGCATAGCCTTCGCCCAAGGTCTGGGCAAGGGCGGCGAAGAGGTGGGTGAACTCATAGTAGGCCTCGATGTTGGCGGAATACTTCTGCACAGGGTTCTCCATCTTCAGAACAGCGGAGTATTCGCCCGTCTTGGTATAGAGCACGCCGATGCCATCCACTTCCTCGATGGAGAAGTAGATGTCCTGGAAGATGCGCTTGCGCTTCCCTCCCGTGCCGAATGCCTTGACACTGATGGCCATGCCCACGCAGATGGCTGAGAATATGAGTATGATGTATAGGGTCATTGTTCTTTTTCTTTTTTAATCGCAAAAAGGCGGGCGCACCCTCATGCGTGATGCCCCCACCTCCATTCACTTACAATCATTGATAGCTTTCCACTTGGACATAATGGATTCTCTTTTTTGTTTTACACTTTCTTTGAATAGGCATAGATGAATATGCCGTTGTCACTCTTCTTGCTGTGCAAGCCCTTGCGCTGCTTCATGACGATGAGAACGCCACCGACAGCTACGGCGAGGACTAGCAGCACGAGTCCTGCCACGAAACCGAAGATGCAGTAGCCGAGGATGAAACCCGCAACGGCTCCTCCTGCGGTGGCTGCCGCCCAGTAGATGTAGCGTCCCTGCAACCCGAAGAACTCCAATGGACGTTGCAGTCCCTTGAAAATGGGATAATCCGGAAAACGCTCTTGCTTTGTATCTGCCATAACTGTCAGTGTTTTAACGTTCTACATACTCACAATCTCACGCTGCGTTTAACCTCCAATGCCGAAGAACAGAGGCAGTGCCTGGGCTGCTGCAATGAGGAAAATACATGCGCCGACGACCATCATGATCTTCTTCTTGACGTCCTGTTCCTCGTTGTTCATGGCGATGTAAACGCTTATGGCTCCGACAATTGCAACGACACCTGCAATGGCATAGCAGAGCTTCACCACGATAGGTACATACTTGGCAATCTCCTCCGTCACTGTGGTAAGCGCGGTCGTTCCTGCCGAGTAGTCGCCGGCTGCGTTCTGTGCCATTGCTGCGGTGGTGCCGACAAGCAACATCAGGGCGAGCGTTTTCATGCGCTGTGAAGAGAAGAATCCCTTCACCTTCTTGTTAATCCTTTCAAACATTCTTTTTACCTTTTAATTTGTTACACTTTGAGTTATCTTATCTCGTATCACCTGTATCTCAAATCTGATAACCGAAGAAAGCGGGGAAGACGATGGTCGCTCCTATGAGGAACAGGCAGGCTCCCACCAGCATCATGATGTTCTTCTTCACTCCTTCTTCGCCCGTATTCATCTTTATATATATCTGCAAGGCGCTGACTATGACCACGATGCCCGCCACTGCATAGCACAGATAAACGATATAGAGCATCATCGTCACGGCATAGTCATGGGCACTCGCAAGTGCGTCCGCTCCCCAGCTGTAGTCCACGTTGCCACACTTAGCACTGGCCAGAGCTGGGGTTAAAGCGGCATATAATGATAGAAATGCACTTCTTGTTTTTGACATCATATCTCATTATTGAGTGATTCCACCTTGACCATGTCACGTCCATTGTGACGAAGACCGCGGGCGATGATGGTGTTGTTCAATTCTTCCGAATACATGGGGTCGGAATAGGTGGTATTCACTTCCTCCATCTTCTTCTCGATTGCGCTTTGTATCTTTTCAAGCACATGAGGCTTGCTCTCTTCCGCAGTGGCGGCTGCCTCCTCTGTAGGCTCTGCAAGCTGCTTCTCCTCGTAGGCTGTCTCATATTGGTTGTCGCCTACGCTGAAACCACCGTCGCTCTCGCTGACCGCTATCGACTCTTCCTCGTCGGTCATGTCACTGACATCAAACGACTCGCCCTGTGACTTCTCGTCCTTGGGCTTTCCGTACAGATCCTGCACGATGATGACCGTATAGTAGATGACATAGATTATGGTCACGACAATGGCGAATATTACAAATGACTTCATATTTTCAAGTTTGATTTTACTATGGTTTGGCTTATTGCCGATGCAAAGGAACTACCTTTTCTTCAATCTTAAACCGAAATGACTTTCCGCGGAGCCAAATCTTAACTCTAATTTTGATTACACTCGCAATCATACTCAAAAATCAAACTCGAAAGGCACAAAAAAAGCCCTTCCGATAGGGAAGAGCTTGTAAAGAGGGTGGATGAAAAAAATGTGGATGGCTATATGGTCAGGTACTTGCCATGGGAGAAGTCCTGATGTTCGTTAGAGAAAACATAGCCCAACTGGTTGGACAAGCATTGGGTGTTGCCTATCCTGGCATCGATGTTGGTGTGCGAATGTCCGTATATCCAATAGTCTATGCCGCTATCGGTGATATAGTCCTCCAACTCTACGGTGAACGCCACGTTTGCCTTGCTGCCTTGAAACTTTGGGTGGAGCATACGGAACGATGGTACATGATGGGTGACAACAATCTTATGGGCTGCTTGCGAATATGCCACTGCATCCTTGATAAAGGTGAGGCAACGTTCATGCTCAGCATTGAATTGGGCATGGGTCATCAGCTCACCTTTATATAATATACGGCGGAAGTCGCTTATCACTTGCTCGGTGAAGTAAGCGTCCTCCAAAGGAATCCTCGACCAAAGGGTGGAGAGGATGATGTCGGTGTCGCCAATCCTCGCAATACCGTTGTAGTGGCTGAATACATTGGGACGTACCTCCAAGAGATAGCCGTCGGGCAGTGTCGCCACATCATAATATTTGTAGAACTCATGGTTGCCCATGCAGCAATGCACCTCCTTGTAGTTCTCCGATGCCCAGTCCCAAAAGGGATGCTTGGAGTAGTTGTCATCGCCGAGATAGCCGATGTCGCCGGCAAGCAGCAGTATGTCGCCCGTCACCTCCAAGGGGTGGGCTTTCAGATACCGCCAATTGTCGGCAAACTCCAGATGCAGGTCGGATGCGTATTGTATCTTCATATTGGTCATGCTTCTATAAACAATTCATCCAGTTGATCTAACAGTCCGGTCACAAATGCCTCGTCTTGACCGAGTGACTTTGACAATGGTTCTGCGAGAGTTGACCAGTCGGCTCTGATGGAGGCGACAAACTCCCTTATACATGCCACTATTGAAGCAGGAGCCTCAATGTTGTCCTCAGTCATTATGACCACATTTTTCAGGATGTCCGAACGGTGCTTCTTGATGTCTTTGGTGTTCACATGCTTGCCGTCCCGCTTGTCTGCCATGAGATTTAGGTAGGCTCTTGCCTTCAGTGCTATCAAGGCAGCGGAATTGGCATGGCGTATGCCATCAGTCAGTTGGCTGTGTGCGATAGTAAAGTGATAGTAATCATCGTCCATGATGATGGCACTAAGACTCGACACATCTTCATCGGTCGGGATAGGTTCTATGACAAATCCCTTTGGCTCTCCAAGCACGTCGGGGTGGCGTGACAGCAGTTCTATCATCTCGGGATAGCCGTCTTTACCATCAAGGAAACGATACATTTCATACCTTGGTGGCTCACCAGCCTCCTGTTTCCTCTTTTCAGGTCGATAGCCAGCCTCCCGCACAAACTGCCAGAAGCGATTGGCGAAAGCCTCGGTCATGTTCTCTACGATGACTATCATGTCGATGTCGTGTGTGGCGCGTGGACGCACCACGGTATTGGTCATGGTGATGTCACAGGCTGCTCCGCCTATCACCACATAGTTTTCTGAGTATTCCGCAAATGCTTCACGGAACTTGACTAATCCTTCCATTTCTGTTCACTGATTATTCGTTCTACTTCTTTTTCTACTCTCGGATCATCATCATCTCTCAACGAAAGGACAAGGGAAAGGCGATCAACCCACTGGCTTTTGTCGCCCATTTTGCTGACAACAGGGTATTTCCATACCTCTATGATATAGTTGCCGTCATAGATGTTGGGATTCTCCATGACATCAGCCGACTTGACGGCACGATATTCCTTGCTTGTCATCATTATCATCTCTTCCCGGTCACGATTAAGCATGGAATAATGTGCCAGGGCATTGATGCCGCATACGGGGTATTCCGCATCCAAGCGTATGTCATCGCAAAAGATGCGGTTCTCCACAGGTGACAGCAAGACGTTCTGAGCCTTGTCCCACAGTTCCTTGCCCTTCAACTCGAAGTGTACCACCTTGCTGCGCTGTCCGTTCTGAATCTTTTGACACAGTCCTACATCTTCAAGACAGGTGACACCCAACGTGACGCTTTCGTAAGAATATGGAAGCAACGGTGCAATATCCCTTGGCGACATTCCTTCAATACTGCCCACCTGTAGGTGATAGAGTAGTATGTATTGCGCCACAGGGGTCAATACTTCGGCAATCTTCCTGTTGCTTGTCTTCTCCAATGCTATGATGCCTGGCAGATGGGCATATTCCTCGGACATGACAAAGAAGACTCCTTTGTCTGCCAGTCTGTGTCGCTCGTAGGTGGGTCCGGGCGCAAGGATAAACACCGCAGGCAGTCCCAGGGCTTCGGTCAACCGCTTGCCCGTGATGGCGCAAGTCCGTGGAGAGGGATTGCCCTTCTTGGGCTCAACGAACAGCAGGGGCGTGCCTTGGTATGTGCCATCATAGAAACGGTATGAGAGTTTCTCGCCAACCGTGATGCCTTTCAGGCTTTCCTTGGCACGAGGTTCCACCTCAAAGCGTCTGCCCAATATCCTTATTTCTTTTTTCAATTCCATTCTGCTACATTTTAATAATGTATTAAAACGATGCAAAAATAAGGATAATAATTGAGAATCAAGCATGTTTGGGCGAAAAAGTGCAGATTTGATATGTAATTTCAATGCATTTGAGCCATTTTTGCATCAAATGATGGTGTTTTCGTCTTTATAATGTCATTCAGATGCCGTTCGTTTCTTCCTCATCAGATAGTCGTTGACATCCTTGTAGTCGGCATATCTGAAGGACTCGTCCGTCACCCTGTACTCGAATACATTGCTGATGCTCTCAACCGTCTTGCGTCCTGCCTGGTCGTTGTCGAGGAAGCAATGGATGTGGGTGTAACGGTCAAGGTAATGCAATGCCTGTTTGAGGTTGGCGACTGAGTTCAGTATCATATAGTCGCAAGGGCTTTCAACGACAAACCATCGGTCTTGCTGTTTAACGAGGGTCATATAAGCAAGGAAGTCCATGAAGCCCTCAAAGACCAGACAACCGTTTTGCCACTCGTTGAACGTATGGGCAAGCAGGGTGATGTCCTTATGCCCGATGCAGCCCTTGAAATAGGGATTGCGCACCTCATGTCCTTCACTCAGATTGCCAAAGGCAATGCCATAGTAATGTTTTTGCTCAACCTTGTAGTGTATCTCCCTGCAATACATCCTGCCAATGGTGATGTCTATCCGTCGGCTACTGAAATAGGACAGCAGAGAATGGTTGCTCAGTGGGAGCAGCTTCACATCGTTCATCTTGGTTGTCGTGTATTCCTTGGCTGCGATAGCGGTCTCGATTGCCTTATCCACAGTGGCAATACTCTTGGACGCAAGGTAGGCAAGGGCATCGGAAACGGATTGTTTGTTATACATACGCTTTACCAGCTCCACAAGGTCACCGCCCTCCTTAATGGCGTAGTCGTACCACAGGTTCTCCTTCTTGCTGACCTTGAACGATGCGGTCTTCTCGTCCCTGAAGGGTGACAGATACCAGTAGGCATTGCCCTTCTTCTTTTTCAGCGTTACATTCTCCTTGTCTAAGAAGTCTATAATGCTCAGTTTCTTCGATTGTTCAATATTCATTGTACTTTCATTTGTTCGGTTTTACTTTGTCCATGGAAACAGTTTACTTTACCCTTTCTCCTATATAGGCACACCCGTAAACTAAACCATTTGCTAAACTACTTTTCCGCTTCCCAATTCAGCCTCCGATTTCGGTTTACTTTGGCCTTATTTCTTATATATAGGTACGGACGTAAACTAAACTGGTTTCTGAACTGTTTTTATTCCTCTTCATGGAACAGGTCAATCTCGGCAGGTGTATATCCGAAATAGTAATGATTATCCCGCTTCACTATGAGCTTTTGCTCGTTAATCAGGTATTTCAGCATTTTGATGATGACGCTTCTGCCACGCTTAAAGCCAATGTCTGCATAGGCTTGCGTTAATTCCTCCACCATGCGATCGAATCCTTTGATAGGTTTCTCCTTGAATGCAGCCGTCAGCGCCTCGTTATGCTGTTCGGATGTCAAGTCTTGGTAAGTAAACCTTGACGGTTGCTTGTCACCTTCTTCCTTCTCCGGCGTGTGCTCGACAATCTCTGGCAACCCTTCCTCATTGACTGTAAAGGCAAACGGCTTGAACTCCTTCTCACGGATGTGCATCGCCTTCACCTCGCTGATGTCGGGATTGGTGGTGCTCTTGGTGATGACAAGCACCGTCTCTGCCTTGTTGTTCATCTCCGTACCGATATGCCCGCGCACGTTATTGTCGCCCTTGTTCTGATGCAATACGCAATGGATGTGCAGGTCATACTTTGATGACCATTCCATCATCTTGTTGATGACCTCGACCGATTCTCCCGCATTGTTGATGTCGAGAAGCAGGTCTCTGATTCCGTCGATGATGACCAGTCCATAGCTTTGGTCTTGGGCAAGCGCATAGTCTATGACCTCTATCCTGACGGAGGGCGTGTACTCTCTCAGACAGATAAAGTCAAGGTTCTCGTTGTCGATGCTTGTAGGTAGACCAGCGAGCTTCAGGATGCGCTCCAGCACATTATGGCAGTGATAGCGGCTCTGCTCCGTATCTACATACAGTATCTTGCGTTTCCCCTCTGGCAGACTGGCGCGATAGTTCAGTACCTTGCCGTTGGCGAGGGAAGCGGCTACCAAGGCAGACACGTTGAAGGTCTTTTTCGCCTTTGCCTTACCAGTAGAAGCACTGAAGTTGCCCAATGTGGCTATGCTGGAATTATCAACCCATATAATCTGAGGAGGTGTTTTATAAGTATCTGTTGCCTTTATCAACGATTCGCTCAATATGCGATTGAGACGCTGTACTCCTTCCTCTTTTGAGTTAGGCTGTACATGTTTGTTATTTTCTTCCATTTTCATTCTTTCGGATTATCAATTTCTATTTTCGTTACCATTCCAATGACCTCTTGTTTGTTTTGGAGCAGCCACTTGTCGATTTCTTCTCTATTAAAATACAGCATTTTTCCCCTTGGCTTATAGTGTGGAACTTCTTTTGCGGCTGTAAGTTTGTATAGCAGGCTTTCAGAAACACCAATATACTTACATGCTTCGTCAAACCCCAAGACGGTTTTGGTCTGCTTGACCATCTTCTCCAATTCCTCGATTCGCTCTATTAGTTTGTCAATAGGTCCCAAAGCCTCCAAACTGTCTTCTATTGCGACAATTCGCTCATAGAGTCTAAAATGTCTTTCATTCATGTGTCACGTACCTTAATTAAATTGTTTACAGACAGTAGCACGGTTATATTAGCCGTCTATTCTTTCTTTGTGTAGATAGTACATATTCCTCTGCTTCTCTTTGAATCTCGTTCTTCGATTTGCCCTTGGTTCCTTGAAGCCATTCATCTATCTCAGATTTGAGGAACATGATGCGTTTGCCTCTCTTGTGAAACGGTATTTCCCGATTGCTTGTCCAGCAATATATGGTATGCTCTACCGGATGTGTTGGGAGATAAGCACATAATTCAGCAACCGTAAACCATGTTTCTTCTTTTTCTGATTGAACAAGTTCATATATACCATCAATCTTGTCTTCTAATGATGACAGCTTTTTCAGTACCCCCGTTATAGCGTTGGGAATATCTTCAAATCTTATACTATTTTCTTCCATGCTAATTATTTTTTATGATTTTTGATGCAAAGTTATGGGGAGACTGTCACTAAATAGAAAAAGTAACGTGATAGTAAGGCAGTATCAACCAAACTATCACGTTTTTACTTTCATTTAGCAGAATTATTGTGATTTATTCCTCTCTTAATATCTGTTCGATGGATTTGCAGATGGCATATTGACTTGCTGTCATGGAAACGTTTCTTCTTATCCTTGAAAGAGAAGAGGAAAGACAACTTGAAGTTATGAATTTCTCTGTTCCATCCTTTTTGATACTGGTTAAGAAGCGACCTTCTCCCATGACATATTGCCAATTATTGTTTATCAAATGGTATTGAGCCATAGCGTCAAACAGTACGGCTACATTACGTACATTCTTTACACGGATAGATGCGTCCAAGTCGCACTTGAATAGGCGACACAACTCGCTACGCACATCACTGTTGTCGGCAAAATCAAATATGTCGTGACTTTGGACAAGTTCTACCAACAAATCCATCTGTCTGTCTGACAATTGGCATCCCAAAGTGAGGATGGACGATTTCTTTCGGGTAAGGATTGGCAGACCAGTACCCACATGTTGAAGAAACAACTCAATAAGTTCCTGCTTGGAATAATCTTCTTTTTTCTTGATTATTGACACACACTTAGAGTCTCTAAACAAAGTACCAATAATGCCAATTGCCATCTGTCGCGAGTTCTTACAACGTGCACAATCACAGTCAATATATTGGTGACTGCGCTCAAATAGTTCTATGAAGTACTCTGTCTTCATATGATTCTTTTCAGCTTGAAGATACCAACTTCTTGCGATCTCAAACAACTCATACAGTTCTCTGTAGAAGTCTTCTGTACACTCCACATGTTTGTGGACACGCTTGCTCTCTTCAAAAAGAGAGAAGCCAAAAAAGGCTGTCTTTTTTCATTTTTATCTGTTTATTGTTATAAATGTTTGGTTTCCACGAAAGGTTAAAGTGCCAAAACAATAGCATCATTACATAGAATGTTGAAAATGAAAGGCACTAAAAACCACCTGTACAATAAAGGACTTATTGATACAAGTGGTCTTCTATACTAAGTGCTTACAAATGATAATCACTATTCATCTATGTCCAACTTAAAAGCTTCTGTAGCTTCATCTTTCTTCTTGTCAATTACTTTTGCGTAGATTTGCGTGGTTTTTACATTGGTATGCCCTAACATTTTGCTTACGGTATATATGTCTGTACCGTTAGCCAATTGTAACGTTGCATAGGTGTGGCGGAAGCAATGAAAGGTGATGTGCTTGGTAATCCCTGATGCTTTTACCCACCGTTCCAAAGGCCTAGATATCCATGAAGGGTCAGGCAGTCCGGCAAACACCAACAGTTCTCCGTCTTTCTTGCGCTCACCGCAAAGCTTGTATGCCTGTGGCGATATAGGCATGTATTCAACGCCCTTAGTCTTCTGCTGAGTGAAATTGAGACGGTACCCACCATTGTATTCTTCAACCTCTGACCATTTAAGCTTTTGAATATCGCTATGTCGCATTCCTGTCAGTGCAGAGAACAAGGCTGCCCGTTTTAGTATATCATCACACGGAGTCTTTGCCAATATATTAAGTTCTTCCAGTGACAGATACTCTCTTCGAGCACTCTGAAACATGATATTTTTAGCCTTGGCAGCAATATCACAATTCAGATAGCCATCCACGAAAGCTTGTTTGAGTGCCGCCTTGAAGATAGAGAAGTACGTCGATGCCGTATTCCTTGAAATAGTTCCTTTCTTAGAACCACCCTGCGGTGCCTTTATCAAGAAGGAACGGAATGCCTCAATATACTTCATGTCAATCTGCGAGAACTGTATGTAGTCACACTTGGCAAACATTGACAACAGTGTGTGCAATCTGCGCCAGTTGACAACTATCGATTCTGACGCAGTTTCCTCTCTTTCTTTGATTAACTTCTCAATATACTCCAGAACATTGCATTTTGAGCGTTCGCTTTGTTCTGCCATTTCCATTTGCTGGTCAGTAAAGAGAGCCATGTTGTCGTACTCTTTTTGACGCAGGACTCGAACGCCATCCGCATAAAGGCAAGTTTCCATATCTTGCTTGGATTTACACTGAATAACGCCATTGTCATCTCGCTTGGGCTTGTACTTTATTCTACCAGCAACGGCTCGCTCGCTTCGTCGTTTATCCCATATAGGGGTAGTAATAGACCTCCTGAGATATTCACGCACTCGTTTGGGTTTGTCATTTCCCGTCTCATAAACAGGATAAGCTTCAAGATAGATGAACCACTCATCTCTCCACTCACTTTTCTTTAATTTGACGGAGACTTTAGTATAATCTAATCTTTTCATAATGGTTTTATATCTTTATAAAGTTTGTCTATTGATTCCTTGTGAGCATACACATAATTACCGATTTGCCGGGTCGGTATTGAGTATTTTCGTATATGAGCATACACGGTGCTGTCATCCAGATGAAATTTCTTGGAAATCTCACCTATTGTATAGCAATCCTCTGGTTCCATGCGGTACATGGTAACTGGTTTCCTTGGCTTGGTGTCAAGCGGAGACTGTCTTAACGGAAACAGATTCATTAGTTCTCCTTTGCATACAAGTCGTATTCCTTTCTCTGGCTCAATGAAGGAAATCTTTTTCATGTAGATGAGCCTATAAATGGTTGAGCGGCTTGCACCAAACATAGCATACGCTTCCGTTATGCTGATATACTCTTTAGACTTGGGCATATTGCTTACAATCTTGTCCAGTTCAAGTTGGCGTTTTTCTTCATCATGCTTACGCTTCCACGCCACCTTGGAGCATTTGGGTGAACAATACCAGGACTCCAAAGTCCTTGCGAAGAACTCTTCTCCGCACACAGGACATTTCCGTACTATCTTATACTTTGCTACTGCCATAATTCATTCATTTTGTAGTTCTTAATATCTATTCTTCTCATCATATCTACTTTTTCTTACAGGTACAAATAAGGTACAGATGTTTATAATAATAACGCAAAGATAGCAATATTATTGTGTACGGCCAAAAACAAGAAAAGCGTGTAACTCATTGAGCTACACGCTTTCCATTTGATATTGTATTCTTATTTCTCTATGTGCTTATTTCACTTCCTCAAAATCAGCATCCTGCACATTATCACCATGCTTATTATTATCTTGTGCACCGCCTTGTTGTCCGCCATTCATGTCAGGACCAGCCTGTGCACCACCTTGAGCACCACTCTGAGCATACATTTCAGCGCTTGCTGCTTGGAAAGCCGTATTCAACTCAGCCATTGCTGAATCAACGGCAGCCAAATCCTGAGCCTTGTGAGCATCTTTCAGTTTCTGCAACGCAGCTTCAATCGGAGCCTTCTTGTCAGCAGGTAATTTATCTCCTAATTCCTTTAGCTGATTTTCAGTAGTGAAAATCATTGAGTCAGCTTGATTCAGCTTATCAACTTTCTCACGTTCTTTCTTATCAGCTTCAGCATTAGCTTCAGCTTCGGCTTTCATCTTTTCAATTTCTTCCTTACTCAAGCCACTGGAAGCCTCAATACGGATAGCCTGTTCTTTACCGGTAGCCTTATCTTTAGCAGATACTTTCAAGATACCGTTGGCATCAATATCGAATGTAACTTCAATCTGAGGAATACCACGACGTGCCGGAGCAATACCTGTCAAGTTAAACTGACCGATTGACTTATTCTGTGCAGCCATCGGACGTTCGCCCTGCAATACATGGATAGTAACTTCCGTCTGATTATCGGCAGCAGTAGAGAATGTCTCACTCTTCTTACAAGGAATAGTCGTATTAGCATCAATTAACTTAGTCATTACGCCACCCATAGTTTCAATACCCATAGACAAAGGAGTAACATCCAGCAATACAACACCCTTGATTTCATCTGTCAAAACTGCACCCTGTACAGCAGCACCCACAGCAACTACCTCATCCGGATTTACACCTTTAGAAGGAACTTTACCGAAGAAATCCTCAACCAATTTCTGTACAGCCGGTATACGTGAAGAACCACCAACAAGGATAACTTCATCTATATCAGAATTGCCCAAACCAGCATCGCTCATTGCTTTCTTGCAAGGTTCAAGACAAGCCTGAATCAAGTTGTGAGCCAAAGCTTCGAATTTAGCGCGTGTCAAAGTCTTAACCAAATGTTTGGGCACACCACCTACCGGCATAATATACGGTAAGTTGATTTCAGTGCTGGTAGAAGAGGACAATTCAATCTTAGCCTTTTCCGCAGCTTCTTTCAAACGTTGCATAGCCATCGGATCCTGAGTCAAGTCAGCGCCTTCGTCATTCTTAAACTCTTGAACCAGCCAATCGATAATTACTTGGTCGAAGTCATCACCACCAAGGTGAGTATCACCGTTAGTTGACAATACTTCGAACACACCGCCACCAAATTCAAGGATAGAAATATCGAATGTACCGCCACCCAAGTCAAATACGGCAACTTTCATATCTTTATGCGCCTTGTCGATACCATAAGCCAAAGCAGCAGCAGTCGGCTCGTTCACAATACGTTTTACTTCCAAACCAGCAATCTGACCTGCTTCTTTAGTAGCCTGACGTTGAGAATCGGAGAAATAAGCCGGAACGGTTATAACAGCTTCCGTTACTTCTTGTCCCAAATAGTCCTCAGCCGTCTTTTTCATTTTCTGCAGAATCATTGCAGAGATTTCCTGCGGAGTATAAAGACGTCCGTCAATATCTACACGCGGAGTATTATTATCGCCCTTTACTACTTTATAAGGTACGCGAGCTATTTCTTTCTGTACTTGATCCCAGTTCTCACCCATGAAACGTTTGATTGAGAATACTGTTCTCGTCGGATTTGTAATAGCCTGACGTTTTGCAGGATCACCTACTTTGCGTTCACCACCGTCAACAAATGCTACCACTGAAGGAGTTGTGCGTTTACCTTCACTATTTGCTATTACTACAGGCTCATTACCTTCAAATACGGAAACACAAGAGTTTGTTGTTCCTAAGTCAATACCAATAATTTTTCCCATGATCGTTATTATTTTTATTTGTTATTATTCTAATGTTGGTATCCGCCTCATCGGCAGACGCCAATAAAAAGACAAACGTCGTGCCAAATTGTTCAAGCGGGTAGCAGATTTATGAATGTGACAGCTTGCCTGTCAGTTTGGCAGAGTTAATTTTCTTTTTTCTGTCGGAAATTACCATTTGTTAATATCTATCCCACTTAAAAGCTCTACTTTTGCCCCCCGAAAAAGAATAACCCTTTTATTCGGAAGGAAAGAGATATTTCAAATTATAAGATTATGGAAAAAATGAGAGACAGCATCGACTTCAAAAACATGGACATTGCGGCACTATTCCGTAAATTACTACTCCCTACGGTATTGGGGATGATATTTTCCGCATTATTCGTCATCACCGACGGTATCTTTGTGGGGAAAGGCATTGGCAGTGACGCTCTTGCTGCTGTCAATATTGTGGCTCCACTATGGTTATTTTCTACCGGTATCGGTCTGATGTTCGGCGTAGGGGCGTCTGTAGTTGCTTCTATCCACTTGTCACACAACAAGCCCAAGGTAGCACGCATCAACATCACACAGTCAATCGTAGTGTCTTCCCTATTACTAATGTGTACTTCTACCCTGTTCTGCCTATTTGCCCCCCAAGTAGTACATCTATTAGGTGGTTCGGAACGGCTTGAACCCCTTGCGGTAGAATACATGCTTTGGTTTGTTCCTTTCTCCGCTTTTACGGCTTTGCTCAATTCCGGAATGTTTTTCCTGCGATTGGACGGTTCACCCAGCTTTGCCATGCTATGCAATATAACAGCTGCCGTTCTGAACATCATACTCGATTACCTGTTCATCTTCCCGCTCGGATGGGGTATGTTTGGCGCAGCACTGGCAAGTGCCATAGGTACAATGATAGGAGCAATAATGATCATCATTTACCTTTTCCGACATAATTGCACACTACGTTTCTATCCGGTGAAGTTCAGCATCAACAGCATGAAGCTGATGAAACGTAATATCGGCTACATGTGCCGGCTGGGATCATCTGCTTTTTTGTGCGAGGTGGCAATTGCCTGTATGATGTTTGTCGGCAATCAGGTATTCATTCATTATCTGAAAGAAGATGGTGTGGCAGCATTCAGCATTGCCTGCTATTTCTTTCCGATTATATTTATGGTCTATAATGCTATCGCACAGTCGGCACAACCCATTATCAGTTTCAATTACGGACTCAACGAAACCCAGCGTGTACGTCGAGCCTATCTGCTTGCATTGAAAACAGCTATTGGTTGCGGAGTCTGTTTTGCTTTAATTACAATATTCTGCAGCAAAGAGATCGTCTCTATGTTCATCGACCGGAGTTATCCTGCCTATGACATAGCAGTAGAAGGTTTGCCTTTATATGCATCCGGTTTCATATTTTTTGCAATCAACATTGTTTCCATCGGATATTTCCAAAGCGTGGAACGCGCCCAATATGCCACTGTTATTACCTTATTACGCGGATTTATTCTACTGACTCTCTGCTTTTACGGCCTTCCGCTGCTGTTGGGCAAACCGGGTATCTGGTTAGCTACTCCGCTAGCAGAGCTACTCACCACTATTTTCATAGTTGTTATTTATATAGGCAGGAAAAGAAATGACAAAGAAAATTCCATATCTTTGCAGTATGGAAATCATGCTAAAGAAATTCTGTAAGAAGTATAAACTACCCGAAAAAAGTTTATTCGACCTATTATCTCACATGGAAGAAGTTTCTTTTTCCAAAGGAGAGCTTATTATAAGAAAAGGAGATAGGAACTCAAATTTCTACCTTATAAAAAAAGGCATATGGAGAGCATATTATTTGGCAGACGGAACAGAAAACTCTCTGTGGTTCGTCGGTTCGGGCGAAACTGCATTTTCGTCATGGACCTACGTAGAAGGAAAACCATCACAGATCAATATTGAATCCGTAAACGACAGCATAGCCTATTGCATAAGTAAGGTCAAATTAGAAACCCTCTTTTCACATTCCCTTGAAATGGCCAACTTTGGCAGAAAGATTTTTGAGCGTGAAATATTGTCAGTAGATGCTTCGACGCTGGCCTATGGGGCACCGCCTACTGCAAAAGAGCGCTATCTCACATTAATGGAAGAAAATCCCGAACTACTGCAAGATGTACCGCTGAAATATCTAGCTTCATACTTGTATATTACCCCACAATCATTAAGTCGGATACGTGCCGGGCTAAGAAAAAAAGACTAAATGAAAATATCAAGAACTACAATAAAAATTATGCGGATTTATACAGCTAACCGGTCAGTCGGTTGGCTGTATAAATCCGCATAACTATACTGAACAACGATGAGTATCCGTTATTTCCTCACCAATACCATTACTAGATTATCGTTCGCATCATAAAACCCCATGCCTCCGCCTGACAGTTTACCAAAAGACTGTGCAGAGTTCAACGCTTTCAACACCCGGCTTTCCACCTCCATATCAGGACAAGCCATCATTGTACTGATCACTTGCGGAAAGCTGATAGACATAGGATTCACTTTGTCCACCTGAAAACCACCATTAATAATATTACAACCGGCATTACCATGCAAACGTTTTTCTGAAATATTAAATTCAATAAACGGTTGCTTTTCCATACCTGACGGAATTGCTTCTCCCCCGGCCTGACTAATCATCCATTTGCCGTTCAACTCAGACAATTTAACAGCAGGCTCTTTTTTCTGCAATACAATCAGTGGACGTTTGGAGGAACCGTACAATGCCATATTATTTTCTCCTAATACTTTATATTTCTTTACCTGGCCTAATGCACTCAATACATTTTTCTCTACCGTCATATCAGGACAAGCCATACGCGTGCTGCCCAAAGCCCCCAAATCAATGGTACCGGGCTTAGCGTTCACATCGAACGACCCCATCATACGGTTACAACCACTATTTCCATACACTTTTCCGGTCTTTGTATCAAAACCAATAAAGGGAAACTCCTGATTGGGAGCAGGCACAACTGCACTTCCGTTAATCTCAATAATATTCCACTCTCCACCCAAAGAAGAAAGAGTTGCGACATTCTTAGTTGAAGCACAAGATGACATCCCCATCAAGGTAGCTGCCATACAAAGGGAAACAAATACTTTTTTCATTGCTATTTTTTGTTTAAGTTAATTTTTACGGAACAAAGATATGTAAAATAACTCAAAAGCAAACCTATTGTTTAGAAATAGCAATACTTTCCCCAAAGTATTTAGCAGGATTTTAATGTTTATCTGAGAATTAAGCCTTATATTTGCTCTTCGAAAAAATGATAATCATATTTAAAACTTTTGTAAGTAGAAGAAATGGGTAAAGTTCTTATTATCGGTGCAGGCGGTGTAGGTACCGTTGTTGCGCATAAAGTGGCTCAAAATCCGGATGTGTTCACAGAAATCATGATTGCGAGTCGCACCAAATCCAAATGTGACGCCGTTGTAAAAGCAATCGGTAACCCTAACATCAAAACCGCCCAGGTAGATGCAGACAGCGTGGACGAGCTGGTGACACTCTTCAATAGTTTCAAACCTGAAATTGTCATAAACGTGGCTCTTCCCTATCAGGATCTTACTATCATGGAAGCCTGTCTGAAAAGTGGAGTAAATTATTTGGATACAGCCAATTATGAGCCTAAAGATGTCGCTCACTTTGAATATAGCTGGCAATGGGCATACAAAAAACGTTTTGAAGAAGCCGGCTTGACAGCTATCCTCGGTTGCGGTTTCGACCCAGGTGTAAGCGGCATCTATACTGCTTATGCTGCCAAACATCATTTTGATGAAATTCAATACCTGGATATAGTAGACTGCAATGCAGGAAACCATCATAAAGCATTTGCAACCAACTTCAATCCGGAAATCAATATTCGTGAGATAACTCAGAACGGACGTTATTACGAAAATGGCGAATGGGTAACTACCCAGCCACTAGAAATCCATAAAGATCTCACCTACCCAAACATCGGACCGCGTGATTCCTATCTCCTCTATCACGAAGAATTGGAATCTTTAGTAAAGAACTTCCCCACCATCAAACGGGCACGTTTTTGGATGACATTCGGGCAAGAATACCTGACACATCTGCGTGTTATCCAAAATATCGGCATGGCACGTATTGACGAAGTTGAATACAACGGAATGAAAATCGTTCCGCTGCAATTTCTAAAAGCTGTACTTCCCAATCCACAGGATTTAGGCGAGAATTACGAAGGTGAGACTTCTATTGGCTGTCGCATCCGCGGTTTGAAAGACGGGAAAGAACATACCTATTATATATATAACAATTGCAGCCATCAGGAGGCTTACAAAGAAACAGGTATGCAGGGTGTGAGTTACACAACCGGCGTCCCAGCCATGATTGGTGCTATGATGTTCCTCAAAGGTCTATGGAAAAAGCCGGGCGTATGGAACGTAGAGGAGTTCGATCCCGATCCGTTCATGGAACAGCTTAACAAACAGGGATTACCCTGGCATGAAGTAATCGATGGCGACTTGGAAGTTTAAATTAGCGATTAATCAATAATCACCAATTACTAACCTCAAAACATTGAACAACGTGAATATCGGAGATAAAGCACCCGAAATACTGGGTATTAATGAAAAGGGCGAAGAAATCCGTCTGAGCAATTATAAAGGGAAAAAGATTGTACTATACTTTTATCCCAAAGACTCAACTTCAGGTTGTACAGCACAAGCCTGCAACCTGCGCGACAACTATGCTGACTTGCATAAAGCCGGTTACGAAGTTATCGGAGTTAGTGTAGACAACGAAAAGTCTCACCAAAAATTCATCGAAAAGAACGACTTACCTTTTACTCTAATTGCAGATACAGATAAGAAACTGGTAGAGCATTTCGGCGTATGGGGCGAAAAAAGTATGTACGGACGTAAATATATGGGAACTTTCCGCACCACCTTTTATTATTAGCGAAGAAGGGGTAATTGAGCGTATCATCACCCCTAAGGAAGTAAAGACCAAAGATCACGCCGCACAAATCATACTGTAGTGATTGATAATAAATCACTAAATACTAATATTAATCACTAAAATAATGGCAAAAAAAGACGAACTTAATTTTGAAAACGGAAATAATATGGCAGCAAGCGAAAAACTAAAGGCACTACAAGCTGCCATGGATAAGATAGAAAAAAGCTTCGGTAAAGGCTCTATCATGAAAATGGGAGACGAAAGTGTCGAACAAGTAGAAGTAATTCCCACCGGTTCTATCGGATTGAACGTGGCGCTGGGCGTAGGCGGTTATCCTCGTGGCCGTATCATTGAAATATACGGTCCGGAATCTTCCGGAAAAACGACATTGGCAATTCATGCCATTGCCGAAGCGCAAAAAGCAGGGGGTATCGCAGCCTTCATTGATGCCGAGCACGCTTTCGACCGTTTCTATGCGGCCAAACTCGGTGTAGACGTGGACAACCTCCTTATTTCACAGCCAGACAATGGAGAACAGGCATTGGAAATAGCAGAACAACTCATTCGTTCTTCCGCTATCGATATCATTGTAGTAGACTCCGTAGCCGCTCTGACACCGAAAGCGGAAATTGAAGGCGACATGGGTGATAACAAAGTAGGTTTGCAAGCGCGTCTAATGTCACAGGCGTTGCGCAAACTGACATCTGCCGTAAGTAAGACACGTACAACTTGTATCTTCATCAACCAGCTCCGCGAAAAGATAGGTGTGATGTTTGGCAATCCTGAAACAACCACCGGTGGAAATGCATTGAAGTTCTACGCTTCTGTACGCCTTGATATACGCGGAGGCCAAGCTATCAAGAATGGTGAGGAAGTTATTGGTAAGCAAACTAAAGTAAAAGTTGTAAAAAACAAAGTAGCTCCTCCTTTCCGCAGAGCTGAATTCGACATTATGTTTGGAGAAGGTATCTCTCGTGCAGGAGAAATCATCGACTTAGGTGCAGAACTAGGCATTGTTAAGAAAAGCGGTTCTTGGTTTAGCTACAATGATACGAAAATTGCACAAGGACGTGATGCGGCTAAACAAGTTATTCTAGATAATCCGGAATTAGCAGAGGAACTGGAAGGACTTATCTTTGCAGAATTGAGAAAGGATAAATAAAGTATTTGGATACCGATTCCCATAGTGTAACAGTACAGAAATAATATTACACATCGGATTAGTTATAGTAATACATCAGAGTTTGAACATATATTATATAGAAAATGCGGATGAAGTATCCGCATTTTCTATATAATATATGTTTCATTTATATCATTATGTAAGTTATATCATATTCCGATGCAGCACTCTTCTGCACAACCACATACTTATAAAATAAAATTACTACTTCATCCCTCTTCTTTTTTTCTGTAAGAATAGAATAAAAGCAGCTTCAAAAAGTAAATAAAAAATTCAAAGACAAATAAAAGTCATAAAGTTTACACGAAACTTGTAATTATCTCTATATAACCCAATCTTCTATATTATTACAGATTCATTTTTCTACTATTAATTGTTTAATTTATTTATGATATTTTTGTTTTATCAATTTATTTATGATATTTTTGTTGCACAATCGAACAAATCAATATATAACAAAAATTATGACGCTGATACCTTATATTTTAATTGCAATTCCAACATGCCTACTTGCCATTGCTGTATGGACCTATTTTGATTATCGTAAATATAGGAAAAAGAACTCGTTGATTCTTTTATTATTCCTTTTTTATCCGATGCTGTTGCATGCGCAATACACAGATCGCAATCATTGCAGCATTGCATTTACATCACACAAGAATCAACCGGGAACATTGGAACAGGTCAAAGACAATATGATTTTTCAATTCATACCGAATAACGACTTCTGGAAAATAATCATTAAAAATAATAATAGTGAAGATGCCCAAATTAACTGGGAAAAAGCCAGCTTCATTATCAACGGAAGAGCGTCCGGCATCAGTCTCCAACCTCACTCCACCGAGAGCAACTCTATGGATATAATCAAAAACAATTCTGAAATAACCCGTACTGTTACCGCATCCAAATTAATTGCAGAAAACAAAATCAATAGGATATACGATAAGCAAGATTTGAAGAAGGGCGGAAAGACCTCTGTCAGCATAACTCTTCCAATAGGCGTAGGCGACAAACCGCAATTCTTTCATATATTCAATTTTATAGTAACACAAGACAACTAACTATGACTTTTCAATATATCGTTGACCACTTGGGCAAGCCGCATTCTTGGTACGTCGTATTAACAGGTCCCCACGTTGAACTGGATATCAAAAGAAAATTAGAACAACAAGGTTTCATTACCTATGTTCCTTTTGATTCCATTCAGCGGCATTGGGCAGGACGTACAAAAAAGATACACATTCCAACAATAACGAGGTGTGTATTAGTATACACTACTAATGAAGAAATTCAAAGGATACAAAAGGAATATGTCATCTTACCTTTTCAAACCATTACGGCTTTATATCAAAGCCAATAAATCTTCTACAAAAACATGAATATAACATTAGTAACAATAGCTGTAGGATTGGAAAACAACAAACTATTTCAACACATCAGAAAGTTTTTTTTTCAAATTCAACCTTGCTAGATCTTCCGGTTTCAATTCTAACTCCACTAAAATTTTAGCAGTAGCAACATTATATACAGATTCTTTTACATCACAATTTGTCTGTCCTTCACGCAAAGAGTATAGCATGGCAAAATCATAATTCAACGCTCGCGAGACGTTATATAAAGTATCAGTATCAATACTTTTTCGTGTCAACATATAATCGACACTCTGAGGTCTAACTCCCAGTCTCCTTGCAAGTTCAGCCTTAGTAACCTGATTATCAGCCATGACATTCCTGATAATCTCGCCAATATATATATTACTCTTTTCCATTTCTATGAAGATACGAATTAATTAGTCAGGCTAAAACTACTTGAATAATAATTTATCTGATTATTTGTTTGAATTAATACATAATTTATTTGTTTTATCAATTAAATTATGATATTTTTGCCACATATTCACATAAATAAAAAAGATAATACATATAAGCTATGACATTGACTATTTATATTCTCATTGCAATACCTATTTGTATACTAACCATCCTTATATGGGCTTACTTTGACTATCAAAAATATAAGCGGGAACATCATCTCATTATTCTACTGTCATTTTTGTTTCCCACATTATCGCATGCCCAATATGTTGACAATGAAAAATGTTGTATTTCATTTAAAACGTATGAGAATCATCAAGGTATATTAGAATATATCAAAGAAAATGTAACTTATCAATTCATTCCGAGTAGCAATGCATGGAAAGTTACCGTCAAAAACAATACCAATGAAACAATATGGCTCAATTGGGAAAAAGCCAACTTCATTATCAACGGAAAAGCATCAGGCGTCAGTTTCTACCCCTCTACAACGGGCAAACTTCCCATGGAAAGCATCAATAGCAATCATGAAATAAACCGGACAATTACTGCATCCAATCTAATTACAGGAAAAGGTATTGGCAAAATATACAATAAAAGAAGTATTAGAAAGGGACAAAAAACTTCCGCTACCATCGTTCTGCCAATAAAAATCGGGAGCGAACCGCCATTCTATCACACATTTAATTTTATAGTAACACAAGACAACTAACTATGACTTTCCAATATATTATCAATCACTTGGATAAACCACATTTGTGGTATATCGTACTGACTGGTCCGCACGCCGAACTGAGTACTAAAAAGAAACTGGAGCAACAAGGCTATATCACTTATGTTCCACTGGTTCCGGTTCGGCGTAGTTGGGCGGGATACATAAAAGAAATACACATCCCGGCGATAACGAGATGTGTATTTGTATATGCAACCAATCAAGAGATTCAAGGGATGCAAAAAGAATATACCATCCTGCCTCCTCAAACCATCACAGCTTTACATCAAAACCAATAAATATAAACCAGCGTACTGAAACTGATAACTATCCACAGCAATATACCTTGTACAAGCGGCTTAACTCCTACTGCTTTCAGGACATCACGCGACAAGGAAGCGCCGATAAAGAACAAAGTTATTGTCAATGTTTTACGAGCAATACTATTGATTCCCGCACCAATCAACATACCTGTTTCTGAAAGGCTCAGCACATAGGTATTGACAATCATTGCCAAAACAAAGAAGAAGATAAACCAAGGAATGCTAATCTTTTGCCCCTTACTCTTAAAAATAAATGAAGTCGCGATTGCCAATGGAATAATCCAAAGAGCACGAGTCAGTTTGATAGTAGTGGCAATCTTCAGAGCTTCTTCACCATAGGCAGCACCTGCACCAACCACCGAACTGGTGTCATGGATAGCAATAGCAGCCCATGTACCAAACTCTTGCTGACTCATATTCAAGGCATGCCCTATTGCAGGAAATATAAACAAAGCCACTGCATTCAAGATAAAAATCGTACCCAAAGCCACAGACATTTCACTATCTTTTGCTTTCAGCACCGGCCCCACAGCAGCAATAGCACTACCACCACAAATAGCCGTACCCGAACTGATCAGATAGGAAGTATCACGATCCACTTTCAAAAACTTACGACCAATGACCCAACCGATAAGTAACGTACCTATCACAGAGATAATCGTAAATTCCATTCCTTCCTTACCGGAAGCAAGTGAAGCCTGCAAGTTCATGCCGAATCCCAATCCTACTACCGAATACTGCAACAGATACTTGGACGTTTTTTTATTAAACTTAGGATGTGCCTGTCCGCATAGCAAAGCAAACGCCAGACCAAGGAATAAAGCTACCGGTGGAGTAACCCAAGCGGAATAAGCATGCATTCCCGGAATATAATCAAGAAATAGGAAGAAAGAAAGAATGATAAGAAGTGAAACGTAAATAATTTTGTTGTTGTCCTGCAAAAAAGGCAGATTAACACTTTTTGCAAATGTTCGAATTGAAGCCATATTCTTTATTTTTATTATTATTTTTCCGGGCGCAAAGGTAGGCTTCTTTCCTCAATCACACCAATCGTTTCTACTTATACACTATAATTTATTGTTATAATGCATTGCAAACTGCATGAATACTTGCGCCAAGCCGCTTTCCTGTCCCTGAGGTTGCGCAAAACTAAAGTCGCGCAACATAGGCATATCCTTAATTTCAACAACACGCAATTGCCCTGAATACAGTTCACGAGTAATGGAACGGATAGAAACAATCCCCAAACAATCCGTATGCTCCAAAAACAACTTGATACTTTCCGTACTTCCCAAATACATCAAAACCTGCAAAGAGGATAACTTTATATTATGTTGTTGCAAAGCGCGCTCGAAGACATCCAAGGTCCCCGAACCTCTTTCGCGAAGCACCAAAGGCAGATGCAACAGTTCCTCGGGAGTTATCTCCTCCCCGATGGCAAGTTTACTACCCGTACGGACCACCGCCACCAACTCGTCTTTCAAAAAAGTGGTATATTTGATATTAGGCAAACGAAACACGCCTTCAACAAATCCCAAGTCAATGCGATGTTCCTGCAAAGCAGCCTCTATCTCTCTGGAATTGCCGTTCAGCAACGACAAATTAACATGAGGAAACTTACCGATAAAACTGGCGAGCAAAGGCGGCAATACATACTGGGCAACAGTAGTACTGGCCCCCAGCTTCAAACCGCCAGTGTACTCATTATGTAGCAAATGCATTTCATATTCCAGCCGTTTATAATCTTCCAGAATTCGTTCACAGTGTTCCAAAAGCAATTTGCCTGCCTCAGTCAACGAAATTCTGCTACCTTGCCGGTCAAACAGACGAGTTTGATAAGCGGCTTCCAGTTCTTGTATATGCTTGGTTATTGCAGGCTGGCTGACAAACAATTCTTGCGAAGCTTTCGTAAAGCTCAGGTTCTTCGCAACAGACTGGAACACTTTTAAACGAAAATCACTCACGTTACAATGAATTAGAACAATTAATTATTCTGCAAATCCTCACTCCTTATACCTAACGCCGACATCAACGGATATCCCAAAATCTCCCAACGGTAAGCAACCGGAGTCACCGGCTTTTCCATCCGGAAAAAAACAATGTCTTTTGCATTTCCTTTTTGTCCTGCACTTTCTACTACCGACTCTTTCAGTACATTTTCAACTTCCTCACCATACTCTTCATTAAAAGGCACGACAATCAACTTTTTCACCTCGGCGGAATTCAAGACTATATGCAATAAATCAAGATACAACTCCCCTCGGGATACAAACCCTTCTGAAGACACAGCCATAAAACAAAATTCCCCTAAGGGACCTTTGAAAGCCACCCCATCCAATTCACTTTTCAAATCGGACGGCAAACAATCTTCCAGCTTCCCGGACTGCTCATCATACACCAAAAGTATTTGCACATCATTACTCCCCTCTTTCACCCCGGCATCCATTGCCAGACACATGGTAAATAGTGCCAAGTCAGCCCTCTGTAAAGAACGGCCCAGCAACGGTTCAAAATACTTTTTCAAGTCATTTATAACAAAATTCAGGTAGGCTGCATCTATCACCATTACCGTTTCGGAAAGTTTTATTCGAGTATTCTCCATAATTACATGTTTATTGCGGGAGTAAAGGTACAAAAAGTTTTGCAGATAAAAGCCATTTGTCATAAATCAGACATTTTGACATTCATTTTCTTCTATTAACTGATTTTTTGTCACATTTCTGCCACTGGCAAATCTTTTGCGCCCGTTCAGGTGTTATGAATCTGATAAAAATAGAAAGGAGAACAAAATATGAACTTTAACAACTTTACTATCAAAGCGCAAGAAGCCGTACAAACGGCTGTAAACCTGACGCAAACGCGGGGGCAACAAGCCATTGAACCCGTACACCTGCTTCAGAGCGTAATGAAAGTGGGCGAAAATGTCACCAACTTCATCTTCCAGAAATTAGGAATGAACGGACAGCAAATCGCACTTGTACTTGACAAGCAAATAGATTCATTACCTAAAGTATCAGGTGGAGAACCTTATCTAAGTCGCGAAACGAACGAAGTCTTTCAAAAAGCCACCCAGTACTCTAAAGAGATGAACGACGAGTTTGTTTCATTGGAACCCATTCTGCTGGCTTTGCTCAATGTAAAGAGCACCGCTTCCACAATCCTCAAAGATGCCGGAATGACGGAAAAAGAATTGCGAAATGCAATCAATGAATTACGAAAAGGCGAAAAAGTAACGTCACAGTCCAGTGAAGACACTTATCAATCATTGGAGAAGTATGCCATTAACCTGAACGAAGCAGCTCGAAGCGGTAAACTGGATCCTGTAATCGGACGTGACGAGGAGATCCGCCGGGTGTTGCAAATCCTGAGCCGCCGTACCAAAAACAACCCTATATTGATAGGCGAGCCGGGTACAGGTAAAACAGCGATTGTAGAAGGTCTTGCCCACCGTATACTACGAGGTGACGTACCCGAAAATCTAAAAAACAAACAGGTATATTCACTGGACATGGGCGCACTGGTTGCAGGAGCCAAATATAAAGGTGAATTCGAAGAACGTCTGAAAGCAGTCATCAATGAAGTGAAGAAATCGGAAGGGGATATCATCCTGTTCATCGATGAAATCCACACATTGGTAGGTGCCGGTAAGGGAGAAGGGGCCATGGATGCCGCCAACATTCTGAAACCGGCCCTGGCACGCGGAGAATTGCGGAGCATTGGCGCCACCACCCTTGATGAGTATCAGAAATACTTTGAAAAGGATAAAGCGTTGGAACGCCGTTTTCAAATTGTCATGGTAAACGAACCGGATACGTTGAGCACCATTTCCATTCTTCGTGGTTTGAAAGAACGTTACGAAAATCACCACCACGTGCGGATTAAAGATGATGCCATTATCGCCGCTGTAGAATTGAGCAACCGCTACATCACCGACCGTTTTCTACCGGACAAGGCTATCGACCTAATGGATGAAGCTGCTGCCAAGCTCCGTATGGAAGTAGATTCCGTACCGGAAGAGTTAGATGAGATTTCACGTAAGATCAAGCAGCTGGAGATTGAACGCGAAGCCATTAAACGTGAAAACGACCGGCCCAAACTGGAACAAATCGGTAAAGAACTTGCAGAACTGAAAGAACAGGAAAAATCCTATAAAGCAAAGTGGCAAAGCGAAAAAACGCTGGTCAACAAGATTCAGCAAAACAAGATAGAGATAGAGAACCTGAAGTTTGAAGCCGACAAAGCGGAACGTGAGGGTGATTACGGAAAAGTTGCCGAAATACGTTATGGCAAACTGCAAGCCCTGAACCAAGAAATTGAAGAAACGCAACAAAAGTTGCACGAAATGCAAGGTGACAAGGCAATGATTAAAGAAGAAGTCGATGCCGAAGATATTGCCGATGTAGTTTCCCGCTGGACAGGCATACCAGTGAGCAAGATGTTGCAGAGCGAAAAGGATAAGCTGCTGCATCTGGAAGACGAGCTGCACCAACGGGTCATCGGTCAGGACGAAGCCATTGAAGCCGTATCCGATGCCGTACGCCGCAGCCGCGCAGGATTGCAAGATCCCAAACGTCCTATCGGTTCGTTCCTCTTCCTCGGCACTACCGGTGTGGGTAAGACGGAGCTTGCCAAAGCGCTTGCCGAATTCCTGTTCGATGACGAAACGATGATGACACGTATCGACATGAGCGAGTATCAAGAGAAGCACAGCGTCTCCCGTTTGGTCGGAGCGCCTCCGGGATACGTAGGATATGATGAAGGTGGTCAGTTGACGGAAGCCGTTCGTCGCAAGCCCTACTCTGTCGTGTTGTTCGATGAAATCGAGAAAGCCCATCCGGATGTATTCAACATCTTACTGCAAGTGTTGGACGACGGACGTTTGACGGATAATAAGGGACGTACTGTGAACTTCAAGAACACCATTATCATCATGACCTCCAACATGGGAAGCGGATACATTCAAAGCCAAATGGAAAAGCTGAATGGTTCTAACAAAGAAGAAATTGTGGAAGAGACCAAAAAAGAGGTAATGAATATGTTGAAGAAGACCATCCGTCCGGAATTTCTGAACCGTATCGACGAAACCATCATGTTCCTGCCACTGACGGAAACGGAAATCAAGCAGATCGTTGTACTCCAAATCAAGAGTGTGCAGAGAATGCTGTCCGGTAATGGTGTAGAACTTGAATTGACTGATGCCGCCATAGACTTCCTTGCCAATGCAGGATATGACCCTGAATTCGGCGCCCGCCCGGTAAAACGTGCCATACAGCACTACTTGCTGAACGACCTGTCCAAAAAACTATTGTCGCAGGAAGTAGACCGCAACAAGCCCATTACAGTGGATGCAAATGCCACGAAAGATGGATTGATATTCAGAAACTAAATAATAAAAACAGGAGATGTGTACCCCCAATAGCACATCTCCTGTTTTATTTTGATAGATAGCCATATTATCAGACTTAACCTACCACCCCCTCTTTCATCTTCGCAACAATATATCGTACATCATCTTCAGTCACCATCGGACCACTCGGCAAACACAAACCCTGTTTAAATAACTGTTCACTAACCCCATTCGTATAAGCAGGGGTATCCTTATAAACAGGTTGTTTATGCATGGGTTTCCAAAGAGGACGACTTTCAATACCAGACCTGTCAAGCCATACACGCATTGCCTCCACATTAAGATTAGGTTCACAAGCCGTATGCGCAGAGCAAACCTCATGTGCAACACCCGCAGCACCGCCAACAACGCCCTGAACCTTCTCCTCATAAGCATGCTCCTCGCCTACTACATGCAGTCCCTCATCCAACAATACCGTATTCAACCAATAGTTGCTGTCATAATCCGCAGAAGGATTGACATGTAACCTAATCCCCTTTACATCTTTCAACAACTCCTGATAAAGCGAGCAAATTACCTTATGATGATTGATATGATCAGCAGCCACAGTCATCTGGCCGCGACCGATACCGGCACAAATATTACTCATACGATAATTGTAACCGATATGTTCATGCTGATAATAAGGATATGCCTCGCGGGCCTGTGTAGCATAGAACATGATTTCCTTCTTACTCTCAGCATCCGGACAGATCAATGCACCGCCACCTGAGGTGGTGATCATCTTATTACCGTTGAATGAAAGCACCCCATATTTACCAAAAGTACCACACATCCGACCTTTGTACCGACTTCCAAAACCTTCGGCGGCATCCTCTATCACCGGAATATCATATTTATCGGCAACAGCCATTATTTCATCCAGTTTGGCAGGCATGCCATACAGATAAACCGGCACAATAGCCTTCGGCTTCTTACCTGTCTTGGCAATACGATCAGCTATTGCCATATCAAGCAGTTGAGGATCCATATTCCATGTATCCTCTTCAGAATCTACAAATACAGGAGTAGCCCCCAGATAAGTCACAGGATGGGATGATGCGCAGAACGTAAAACTTTGTACCATTACTTCATCACCCACACCTACACCGCATGCTAAAAGTGACAGATGTACAGCAGCCGTACCGGCAGACAAAGCCACCACATGTTTATTCTCACCTACAAAAGTCTCCAAATCCTGTTCAAAGCCATTTACATTCGGACCGAGTGGAACAACCCAGTTTGTATCGAAAGCTTCGCGTATGAAGTCCTGCTCCTTGCCACTCATGTGAGCTAGGCAAAGATAAATTCGTTTGTCCATAAAATATATGTGATTATCTTAATTTATTAGATTTCTTTAAAGAATATAGGTACCAAAACAAATTGAGTCTAAACAAATCAACAATATATCCAAACTCAACCTTTCTCTACAAAGTGACCAGGATAAATAATATAATCATCAGCTTCATACTTCTTTATAATGTCAATAGACATAAAAGCATCTCTTCTGTTACTATTAGGAAATGTTGTTATTACTTTACTACCTGGAATATAGCTATCTCCTGTAAACAAAAATTTATCAACTATAAATGACAAACAACTTGGATCATGTCCAGGAGTTGGAATAATCTTTAAACTTGGATCTGCTATTTTACTAAAATCCTCAATACTACTTGTTTCATTTATTACAAAAGAAGGAATCTCTTCATGATATCTGCTTAAGTTAAGTTTAGGTGATTGAAGGGCTTTTAATCCAAAAGAATTTGTATACACTTTCATTGCAGGATAATAATCTAATAAAGAATTGAGGCCATAACAATGATCATAATGTGTATGAGTCAACAAAACCCCTCTCAACGAATAGCCTTTAGATATATTATTTATTATAGGCCTTACATCACCGCAATCTACTAGCCATACTTCTTCTTTTGTATCATTATAAATAATATAAGTACATGAAGATATTATACTATTTATAATTTGTACTACTCTACTCATAGAGTTCTGAATAAATTAAAAATTATTACAAGAAATCAGTTCTCTAATTAACTCCATGAAAAGCTTCAGTTGTAACATGACCATCTTGATTTATTCCCTTCCTCTGCAATACTTTTATCACAGTAAGCCAGACGATTTTAATATCTAACCAAAATGTACAATGATCAACATACCATACATCAAGTTTAAACTTCTCAGTCCACGAAATGGCATTCCTCCCATGACACTGTGCCCAGCCTGAAATCCCCGGACGAATTTCATGCCTTCTACGTTGTTCTTTATTATACAGAGGAAGATATTTCACTAATAAAGGACGAGGACCTATTAGAGCCATATCCCCTTTCAAAACATTGATAAACTGAGGCAATTCATCAATAGAAGTCAAACGAACAAATCTCCCCACTTTAGTTAAACGTTTTGCATCGGGTAGTAAATTTCCCTGGGCATCTCTTTCATCAGTCATCGTTTTGAATTTTATAACTTTGAATATTTTTTCATCTTTGCCAGGTCTCTCCTGTAAAAAAAAGACACCAGCTTTTTTATTAGCAAAATACAACCAAATAGCAATGATGACTAAAAGCCAACTAATGCACAACAATACGGCTAAAGCTATGCAAAAATCAATCAACCTTTTAAGACCATGTTTATACATAACAATGTCTGATTATAGTGTTATAAGTATGTTCTACTAAATAATTTTTTTTCAAAAACAGATATCCTTTTTCACCCATCATTTTAATATCCATTGAGAGGATCTTACTAATACATGACGTAAACAACTCAACATTGTTACTCGGGCAATAAAGACCATAGCCAAACTCTTCAGCAATTGTCCCTGTGTCACAATTCTTGTCTGTGCAAGCAATAATAGGCATTTTATTCTCTAAATACGAAAGAAGACGAGAAGGATAGTTAGGAATAGTAAAACGATAATCAAGAAATATAAGTCCAACATCACAGCTACACACCAGCATATCATAATCTTCTTTGGGTAAACGGGTAAACAAAGATACATTAGCTGGTTTCGTATTTTGCATCCAGTCATCAAGTTTATTATACTCCGTTCCATTGCCTATTATGACAAAATGACAATCCTCACGAGTCTTATTAACATTCAGACATTCTATCAGAAAAGGAATTCCTTGCGGTTTACCTAAATTACCTCCATAGATCAAAATAGGTTTATTTACAGGAAGTCCATATTTACAACGAATAGCCAACTTATCACAACTGATAATATCACGCTTCAATTCAATAGAATTTGGTGCTATTTCAACTTTATTGGGATTTATTTCTGGATTATTAGCAATTATATAACGGACATTGGCAGGACTCATACAACCAATATAATCAGAAAGACTATATAACCTCTTCTCTTTTCTTCTAAAAAAATTATAAAGTAATCCTTTTACCCCCGTTTTTTTCATCATTTTCATATCTACTGCATTTTGAGGGAAAATATCTTTTAACAACAAGTATGTCATTGCTTTAGGATTCACTTTTTTACAGTAGTTTATCACATTAGAAAAAGTAACGGGAGGAGTAGAATAAAGAATTAAATCAAAATTTATATCTCTAAAATATTTCTTAATTGCACGTTCATACAAAAATTCCATAAAGAGTTGTCCAACTCCCTTTTCTATCGCACTAGATTTTTGTACATTTAAAGTACGAACTCCAAGAAGATATATCCCTTCTTTCTCCGAAAGATTTGTTTGGTGATTTAATCTCCGCTCTATAGGAGTTACTATATATATGCCATGGCCACTATTTCTAAATTTTCTCATTAAATCAGTATATATTCCCCTATCTTCAACTGATGTGAACCTTGCCATAGTTAAGAATAATATATTCATACAATTATAACCCAATAATAGTTATACCTTCGCCAAAATGATATATACCTCATCATTTATAATCCATTTTTATGATAGCTAATCTTATTTCTGTAATATCATCACCAGTATAATAACTCATTAAAAATTTATTATGAAAAAAAAGCAAACTTGGATATCCTTTATCACCTAAGCGCCCTGTATTAAAAACATGTATTCTACTAATATCCTCCCCATCAATAGAGAATAAAGAATCATTGATAGAATCTGGAATATTCTCTCTACCCAAATCATACTCTCTACCAGCCAATAACATTTGTTTTGTATCAACAATATAATGTAGTTCCGGAGATGCAATACTAAAATCCATTTCAGTCCATACAAATTCAGTAAAAGGAAACATGGCCTTCCCCCACAAAGAAGATGAGCCTACAGGTGAGTCCTTGCGTAAACATACATACACACTATCAGCAACAAATGCCAAATCTGCTTCCGAAACAACCCCATCCACTCCCAATACACAAACCGTCATCCATTGTTTACCATCCTTTGACGGTAGTAATACAGGTTCTTCACCTTCAAGATATCCTATTCCATATAAAGATCCTTGATATTCTCTAACTTTCCAAAGCCATATTACATGTGGTACATCATGAGAGATATTTTGCATAGGACTCCACCCATATTGCGTCAAAGTAGAATAAGCAGTTCCCGCATGACAATAATTACCATCTTTATTAAATCTATTATATCCTGAAAAAAGATATAATGTTTCATCTTTGACCAAAAAGAATGGATCTCTCAAATCCATATCTTTATGTGATAATAATGCAACAGTAAACCATTTTTCCATTTTCTAATTTCATAATACGAAGTTTCCCATACTCTTCAACAGAAGTTGGTCTATGACTATTTCCTTCTCTGAAAGCTAAATATATATATGTCCTTCATATTCTATTAAACAAGTAAATGCAGCATGACTGTTATCCTTATAGACTAGAATATCATCTATTATAAAAAATATGTATTTATTTACAGTTCCATCATTTTGTTCCGATATAACATCTTTATGACACGAAACAAAAAGTATATATATAAACAGGTAAAAAGTATGTATAGTCAAACGCAACATAATATTGATTCAGTTCTGAAATTGATGAATACAAATCCAAAATACTTTTGATATCCCTCCCCCCACGCTCTTAAATTAGTAGATTCATGCACATAATATCTATCGCCGAATTAGACGATCCAATCCTAACCTATACATAATCTTTCCACCTATATTATACATCCATCTACTATTTTTATATTGATAAGTAGGTATCGGCATATCATGTAGATACATTAATTCCTCCTCTGTTATTTTAAGTTTCTGAGCGACTATGCTAAAAAGTTTTTTTACTTCTTCTTCAGCCAACGGAGGTTTTTCCAATATCCGTAAAGCTTCTTCACGTGTCATTTGCCCAGTAGTAATCAAACTAGAAAGTTGAGCACGACGTATATCAAATCCAAAACGTGTTGGCAACCAATACCCTTCTATAAATTTAGTTAGTATATCCTCAAAGTGTTTCTGTCCATAAGGAATAAAGTCGTACTCTTTTACCAATAATGCCTCTACTTCTTTTTTTATATATGGTACATAATTCAAAAGTTTTAGATTTTTTATACCATAAAAGTACGGCATAATAATTTTCCTCATTACAACATTAGTAAATGGATATTTCTTAAGTTTTATATCACAATGATGTTTTAAGACATCATTAATGAAACGCATATCCGTACCTGCTCCACACCCTTTACTCCAAGATCTAGGATTTACCACAACTTCTGTTGAAATATTACCTCCATTAAGAATATATTTGATCTTCAATTTACGGGCGTATTTGTCTAGGACAGAAACAAACGCATGATCTTGAGGTACATCTAGTACACCTCCTAATCCAGTACGAAACGCAGCCAATTGAAAATGACGCATTTCTTCTTCATCAATTTTCTCTATATGTAACTTAACCCCAAGTTTATTACATATATTATGAATATTATCTTCTGCAATTGGAAGATTCCAACCGGCATCAATATGAAACACGAAAGGACGAAGTCCTAATTCCCTGACAGCAAAATGGAGCATATACGAACTATCAAAACCACCACTCAATCCAAGAATACAGTCATACTCTTTCCCTTTTCCTTTTTTCTTAATATCAGATACAATTTTAGCAAGTTCTTTTTCATGACCCTTACCATAATTCCACCAAGGAAGAATTCCTTTCGGAAATTCATTACAACGTTCGCATACACCATTTTCATCAAATAAAATGTATTCATCAGTAGTATCCATTACACAGTGATTACATACCTGATAGTTTTTTTGTTTGATCATATTTTTTCTATTTCTTTTAAAAATTGCTCAACATTTTGAATTTTATATGCAAGTTTTTTTAAATTTTCATCATTCAGAAGCCACCATTTACTACTTAACAATCTATTGATAATATCATTACTAAAACGATATCTTAAAACCTTAGCAGGATTTCCTACCGCTATAGCATATGGAGGTAAGTCTTTTGTTACAATAGCCCCCATACCAATCACACATCCATCCCCTATTGTGCACCCATTCTTTATAATAACATTTGCTCCAATCCATACATCATTACCTATTTTAATTCGCTTATTAATATTTCTTTCAAATTCTGCAAACTTTACACTTATTGAATCTCGTCCTTTATAAAACACACAGGATGTTGATACCCAATCGACTATATGTTCAGCACCACCCATTTTTACATTATCAGCAATGGAACAGAAATTTCCAATTTCAGTATTGATAATTTGACAATCATATCCACAATAGGAATATTTACCCATACAACTATTAACAATATGGGAACCAGATTCGACACATGAGGTTTTATCAATAACACTATTTATAATAGCATAACCTCTTATTTTCTTGAAGAATTTTGCCCAAAGGTAGGATAGACTATACATAAGCAATATTATCAATCTTTACTTTGTCTGTTCGTAAAATCATTGTTCCCCACGTCAAACCTAAACCAAAAGCTGAACATACCATAGTCAGAGGACGATTCTCTATTTCAGAGGCTAAATTGTATACCATCAGCATCGGTATAGAACATCCACCCAAATTACCAAACTCTTGAAGATCATATGGAGTTTTTTCAAGTGGTAGTCTTAATTTCTTAACAATGCGATCAACAATGAGCTTATTTGCCTGATGAATAAGGAAATAGTCAACATTTTCTGTATTCAATCCGTACTTTTCCATCAGTTTCTTTATGCTTACAGGAGGACGTGAGATAGCAAATGCAAATACATCCATGCCATTAATAAGAGTATCTTTGGGTGAGCGTATGATTCCATTACCGAAATCCTCATACCTAAACGATTCCACTGTTATCGGATTACGAAAACCTCCATGAGGAGTCATCAAGGCTTCATATCCTGATCCCATAGTATTAAAATCTATAATAATATCGTGCGCAGAAGTATCATATTCTAACGCTAATGCTGTCCCACAATCACCAAATAAAGGTACCCGACTCCTATCGTATGGTGACCCCATACGAGTTGCAGTGTCACCGACAAGTAATAAAGCACGTTTTACATTACCTGTGGTAAGTAGATTAGCAGCCACATTAATGGCATATATGCATCCACAACAGCCCATCGGAATATCCATCACGAAAGTTGACATTGGTAAACCAAGACGATGTTGAAGTATACTAGATGTAGGGGGAGTACGATAATCACCGGTTACTGACTCAAAAATAAGTACATCTATACTTTCTTTTTCCCATCCTAAACAGGCTATTAGTCTTTCAGCAGCATCGCAACATAAATCTGAAGCACAGATATCTTCTGTAGCCACATAACGTTTTTTAATACCAACTGTATTATCAAATATATCAGCCTCTTCTTTCGTAAAGAGCCCTAATTCTATCGTTTTTTTCGGATTGTTAGGAACAGTACCTGTTACACCTCTCAAAGCGACATTCTTTATATTCCACTGTGCCATTAAAACTTAATTCCATATTTAGCAAGGATAACCTTGGCGTCATTATAAGAAACAAACTCTAAAATATCTTCAGCATCAAGCATAATATCAAACTCATCTTCTATTGATGATGTTAAACTCAATTGATGAATAGAATCCCAATTTTCTACATTATCTTTTCTAAAATTATCATTCAAAAAAGAAATTTCCACATTGAATACTTCTATAAAAATGTCATTTAATTTTTCAATATTCGTCATAACTTTCAATCTTTACTATGCAATATTACTTTACCAGCTTCATTACGTTCAATAGCATTCACAACAATCACTTCAATATTTTTGTGAAACAGATGTGTTTTTTCCTCTATAAACGAGATTACCTTATCTACAATATTTTCATTAGTTACATTCACAGTCAACATCTCATCAGTACCTGAACATACACAATCCGTTTTAAATTCAGATTTTACCATTAATTCTATTTCATCCAAACCAATTCTGAGTCCAAAAATTTTCAAAAACCGCTTTAATCGTCCTACTATGAAATAGCAACCATCTAGATCTCGATAAGCTAAATCTCCCGTATACATCACTCCATGATTTTCATCCCCCTTAATAAGATCTCCAGCATTATAAGCATATCCCAAAGTTACATTCTCACCACGATACACCATTTCGCCTGTAACTTCACCTTCAAAAGTCTCATTTCCATTACTATCAATGATAGAAAGCTGGCCTCCTGGCTCTGCTATACCAATACTACAGGTTTTTGTCATTGAAAGTTCAGCAGGAAGATATGTCATACGTGCTGTACATTCCGATTGTCCGTATGTTGGAATAAACTTCTTTCCATTATCTTCTGCATATTTTGCCAATATCCGAAACATCTCTGGGGTAAGTTTACCACCACCTTGTGTAATAATCTTTAAATTAGGTAGATCCATTTTAGTAAAACGCATCTTGAGCATAATTTCATAACTATAAGGAACCCCAGTAAAACTGGTAGCCTCTTTCAGCATAGTCCAAAACTCTTTATCTAAAAGAGAACGATCAGATAGTAATAGCGTTGCACCTGACCATAGATGTGAAGTAATGACAGATAACCCCATTGTATAATGCATCGGTAATATAGCCATTGCTTTCTCATCAGCCGTTAATCCAAATAATCTTTTAACATTCTCAGCATTTGCTTCTATGTTCCGGTAACTATGACGAACTAATTTAGGGCTTCCGGTACTTCCTGATGTAGGTAAAAGTAGTGACAAATCTTCATTAAGAACAGGAGTTTTCATCCCTGTTTCAATCAACGCATATCCCCAACTTGTATAAATCCTATTGTATCCCAGTTCATCTACCATTTCTATTGGTACCCACATATATCCTGGTTGATACTTATCACGAAGATTCTCGTATAAACTTTTCTCAGTTCTACTACCGAGAATTAACGGAACTATTCTATTACACAAAGATGATACATATCCCAATAACGAACCTATACAATTCTTCGAAAGAATAAATATAAGCGTTCGACTAGGTAATACCTCCGAGAATTTTGTTACAAAGTCACAAATATCACCATAGGTAATTACTGATGCGGAATCATCAATCACAGCAACCTTTGTCTTATCTTTCTTATCTATATCTAAAAACATAGCTTTTTAAATTGAAGCACAGCCATCCACTCCGAGAATATGGCCAGAAATATATGAAGCTTTATCAGAAGCAAGAAATGTCACAGCATTGGCTACATCCTGAGGAGTACCCAAACGCCCAAGTGCAATACGATTGATACGATTATCAATAGTATTCCCATTAGCTTTATAAAGTTCCTCAAAACGTTCAGTTTTTATAATTCCAGGAGCTACTGCGTTCACTCTTATTTGCAATGAGGCAAGTTCTTTAGCCGCAGATTTGGTAATAGCAATTACAGCCCCTTTTGTTGATGAATATGCGACCTGCCCAGGAGAACCAACAACCCCTGTAATAGATGCGATATTCACAAAATTACCTCCTCCTGTACGTGCCATCAATCGTGACGCAATCTGTATCATATCAATCACTGCAAAAACATTTACATCGTACATCTTTTCCAATAAATGTTTTGTTACCATACCTAGTTTTTGATTAACAATTATTGCGGCATTATTTACGACACAATCAATATGGCCTTCCGCTTTATAAATGGAGATAAGACCTGTTTTCAAACTGGTACTATCTGTCACATCAAAACAAATGGGAACAATCTTTACTCCATATCGATTTGAATATTCAACAGTCCATTCCTCCATATCCCCTATTTGTAAGTCATTAACATAGACAGTAGCACCATCTTGTGCAAACTGTCGGGCAATAACACGGCCTATACCACGCCCTCCTCCGGTAATTAAGACAATTTTATTTTCAAGTAATCTCATATAAATATTTTTCTTAAAGAACCTCTCCCCCTCCATCAATCACGAATGAACTACCTGTAATCCAACCGCTTCCATTAGAAAGGAGAAAAATTATCAACCAAGCAATTTCCTCAGGTTTGCCATATCGTTTTAACATATAACGAGCTTTGTTTTTTTCGATATCTTCAACTGATAACATACCATTAGTTATAAAAGGGGTTTCTACCATACCTGGGAGTATAGCATTAGCACGAATTCCTTTAGTAGCATATTCCAAAGCACACGACCGAGAAAAAGAAATAACAGCTGCTTTTGACGCTGCATATATAGAATTTCCAGGTGTATTTTGAAGTGCAGCTTTCGACGATATAAAAACTATAGAACCTTTTTGATTCACCTTTTTAGCTTTCATTATGGCTTTAGTTAACATAAAACACGAGAAAGTATTTATTTCAAAAACGTCATGTAACTCTTCTTCTGTAATAAAACGGATTGGTTTTCTTATAGTAATACCTGCATTACATACAAATCCGTCAAGTTTAGGCAAAGCCGCAACTAAAAAAGCTATTTCATTTTTTTGAGTCAAATCAGCAATTATCATCTGATGCCCTATCCCTTCTAGTAAACCAAATGTTTCATTGAGACGCTGTTTATTTCTTGCTGTAATAATAACTTTTGCACCGAGCTTAGAACACTCAATAGCTGTAATCTTACCTATACCAGAAGAGGCTCCAGTTATAAGTATAGTTTTACCATCTAGAGAATATGGATTATAATTCATTATTCAACTTTAGCTTTAACAATATTATAAATATCTTCTATAGTTATAGATGTTTTCATTTCATTAGCCCCAATCAATACACCATATTCCTCATCAACCATGGCAATAATTGATAAGGCAACAAGAGAAGAATATCCCTCTAATTCACGAAAAACAGTTTTAGGAGTAAACACACTCATATCAGTATTATCAAACTGATCTGCAATTTTCTTAACAAATTCATTAATTTCCATATTCCAAATTATTTATATGAATATATTTTCATCATTAAACCAATTTTTTAGCAGGATTACCAAATACCGTAGTACCTCCTTCTACTCTCCTAATTACAAAACTGCAAGCTCCTATATGGGAACCTGCCTCAAGTTTTACATTATGACCAATTACTGCTGAGGTGTGAATATTCACATCATCCTCTACCACTACCCCACCTACACAAGTTACATGCGTATCAATACGATTCCAACTACCTATCTTAACATCATGCCCAATTACTGCGTATGATTGAATCATATTATAGTTACCTATTACAGTATCATTACCTATTACTGAATAAGCTCCGATAAAGTTACCTATACCTAGCTTTACATTAGTATAAATACGAGAAGTTTGATGGATTAGATTCATGAATTCCCCACCACGATTTATAATATCTTCCATACAAACTTTACGTAATATACCACCAAGGGAAGATAGAAATACATCATTTATTTGCGGTTGATAATCTTTTATTCTTCCAAGAATTGGAGGATAATTATCAAAAGCATCTAAAGCATGAAGATTATCATCTATAAATCCTTTTACTGTAAAAGTTTTGCCAGATCCTATACATTCTAGAGAGGTACTATATAATGTCCTCCCCATACCTCCAGCACCTATTATTATTAATTGCTTCATAACTTTTATTTGTAATATAATGTTCTTTATTCTTGTACCAACCTATTAAATAAATCTTTATTAAAACGAGAATATATATTTCTTTTAGGAATATAAGTATTCGATTCTTTCAAGAAATTAGTAAAATCTTCAAAGCTATAAATCTCCCAAAAAGACTTCTTATCGTTAGAATTTAAATAAATAGGATGTAAACCTTCAAAGAATAATTTCCCCACTTTCCTATTTAAAGACAAAGCTTCATAAAGAGCCGTTGAATTTTCACCAATGATATTTTCAAAACTCTGAAGAACAACAGATATATTGATTTTATTATCTTGAACAGTAATATTAGGTAATGAATGAATCTTACGTATCTGGTCTTCATTATAATTCTCATGAGGATGAGGTCGGATATAAAATCGATTCTCAGGATTTACCTTTGCTAATTTCAACACAGCACTAATTATAGCTTCAGAAACTTCCGGTTCTGAAATGACCAAAACATCTTTCTTATTACATTCATGTGTATATGTAAATCCAACATTATATTCAGAAAAAGGCCATCCCACATTAAAGATCTTATCTTCTTCAATTCCATATACATTTTTAGGATCATTGTCACCAAAAGCTAAGAAAAAATCAGGCGTTATCATTTTCTCTGAATAACCTGAATAAATAACTGTTTCTCCATAAGTAATACCATGTTGCATTTCATAACATCTCATATTCAATTGTCTAGCTGCTACAAATTCTTCAACAGGTCTCACGGGAGCAAAGATTCGTCTTGCTCTTATTTTTCCGAAAAGAAATTTATATTGTTTAGTGGACAACAAACTAGACAATAAAGATCTTGCAATTTGTTTTTCATTAATAATTTCTTTACCATAAATGGAATATAAAGAAGAAAACAGTAATGTAAGTTCTACTTTATATTTATATTTGAAGAAAGGAGATAGTAAAATTGAAATTAGTCGTGCAGTTATAGTAATAATATCAGAATAGATAATATGATTACCATGTAACCTTGGCCTACTATGAACACCTCTTCTCCCATGCTCAAATATAATATAATCACTTCCTATATTACTATAATCAATAAAAGGATCTGTAAACTTATCACAATAGTACGAACCAATTCTATCAATTCGAGAAAATGCAATAAAGACATTACTTCTACATCTAGGAAAAAATAGTAATTTTGATACATGACAAATAGACATGAAAGCAGAAATTAAGGTTTTCCTTATATCTATAGCAGAAGCTAAATCCATACATTTAACACCATGTAATTTCAAATATTTTGTCCTTAAGTCCTGCCTTATAAAATTATAAAGAGGAATACCCTTTATATTGATATTATAAATTTGATGTCCGGTTTCCTTTTCACATATATTTTTTAAAAGCAAATCTATTTCCATTTAATCTAAATCTACTACTTGCGGTTTAACAACTATAGTAACTATCACTTTCATTAAATTCCTGATATGAGATTTATTAAACAAAACAAAAATGAAACATGGAAGAAATAATAAAAAAGGATAATGATAATGGAACACAACAAAAATAACTCCTATAGCTACTATGTATGGAATAAATTGTCGTAATGGGAATGTATACACCACATAATTATATACGTTTTTTCTACAACCAGTTACATTCTCATTAATTGTGACAGCACAACAGATTGCATAAATAATATAAGAAAGAATTATTGATAGAAATACCATATCATATGGGATACTAAAAACTAAAGTTAAAACATTAAAGAATACTATATTTAAAATGAGACAACCAATAGAAATCAGAGATAATACTCGTTCCTTATTATTTGCTATCAAATATGTATTTAATCCAAAAGCGTTAGAATATGGAATTAATGCAAGAGCTGATAAACATAACGCTCTATAAGCATCTGAATATTTAGTTATAATCATACAAAAAAGATAAAAAACAGGAAGTGCCAAATATATCAATAAATGTATTATTGTAGTATAATTACTCCTAATCGTATCTATGGTTTGTTTGCAATATATTTCATCTGTTGATTTTAACCTATCAATCATCTTAGGGAAAATAATAAAAGTAAAAGAATCAATTAATAATACAACTGCATTAGACAAAGTATATGCAAAATTATATTTCCCATATTCTTCTACCGTATACAATAAACTCACTCCAAACGACATGGTATATATTATAAAATAAAATGCACTATTATATAAGAATAGCCATATCCCTTTTTGAACTACAGTATTTATATTACTTGTAGATATATTTTTACTTAAAACAATATCACCTCTTAATACAAATAAAAGTAAAGATAATATACTTCCAAGAAGATAAGCACCTACAAGAAAGGTGATTTCTCCTTTTTTTAGAACAATAACCAACAGAAAAAGTATAAAAGGGATAATTGACTGATAAAAAGCTATTTCAAACAATTTATTATGTACACGATATACACTAGAAAAAAGTTTATTGAAATAAGAAATTAGAATAACAATTAGAATATATGGTAAATAGTTCTTTGCATTATATTTAGCAAGTAATGGAATATCAAGAATGAGTGCTGTAAAATACATCATTAGTACTAATAAAGAGATGATACCAGTAATAAATATCCCTGAAGATATATGTTTTTTGCTGTTTACTATATTTAATTTATCCTGAACTAGCAATACACTTAAAGAATTAGATATACCAAAATCTACAATATTAAAGAAGTTAATAATTAACAAAAGAAAACTCCAAATACCAAAAGATTCGGGTCCAAGTGTGATAGCTATAATGAGAGTTGTTATAAATTGTAGTATATAAGTCATATAGCGAGAACACATGTACCATAATACTTTATTTCCTAATATAGCTTTAAGCATCCTTCTTGTTATTTAAAAGTACATCAGATACACTTGATACCTTATAAACCATAAAAACGACATACATTAACATTGTTAAAGAATATGATACCATAGCAACCTTACTTGAATGTATAAAAAAGTAAGTAGCAAATAAAAGAACAGAGGTTTTAAAAGTAGAATTAGACAAAAATAATTTACACAAATAATACATACAACCAATCAAAAAAAGGCCATTAAAAATAAATGATATATAACCAACATCCATATAAGCAGCAGCAGTCCTTGAATTTATATATTCAAGATTAAAAAAAGAGGTTCCTAAAACTGTTCTTGGTTTCAATGCAAAATCAATAGTCGACATACTATATGTCGCAGAACCAGATGCTATTTTATTAAAAATAAAATCCAAATTTGAAATATCGACATAATGAATAAACATAACAACCCCTATCATTAAGATACTAATAAAACCCAAAGTCTTTGTTAAACTTGTTTTAAGAACATAGAGCAAATAAACCAATATACATCCTAAAAAGGCCATAATATTAGTCGTTGAAGCTTCTAACAATAATATTAAGGTATATAATATAATGATTAACAATTTATATCGCTTATAATAAAGGAGAATAAATAAAGCAGGAAATACCATAAATGTCATACAATGAGGTTCATGATACATTCCTGTTATCAACCCCTGCTCCTGAAAAAAAGGTATACGTATATCTGGAGTAACATCAATTATTGATAAATACAAAGGAAAATAATATATAGCTCCGAAATTTACATGATTATCATAAAATAAATCATACCGTAAACTAATATTATTTTGAAATGGACTAAAACCTGTTTTGATTAATAAAAAAAGTATAGTAGATCCTACTATACTTAATAAAGCCAAAAAAAGATATCCTCTAAATAGTAACCAAAATGTCCTACAATAAGAATAGTGCTGGATATAGTCTGTATATAGCCTGTATAAAATAAAATAAAAAGAAATGTTTGATAAAAAATAAACTAAAGCAGAACTCCACCCTGTATTTGTTATATATGCTGCAACCAAACAAGTAAATTGAAGTATAACATATATCTTAAAAAGGAAGTCTGTTCTTTCAATACGCAAATTCCCAAACCGAAGTAAATAATAAAAAATATTTAGTACAACTATCAATAGCATATTGATATATCTGTTCGGAGTATGACAGATAACATATGGAATAATCGAATAACTTGTTGACAAATTTAAGAATATTATAAATGAATCAACAAGTAATTTCTTGTTTATATGCAACATTAGTCTACTAATCATTCAATAGAAATAGCACCATAGCATGGACGTAAAGCTAAATGCCGATGTATACTAAAACCATTTTTATTTACTCCGTCGATATCATGATATTTCCCCACATAAATTCTATCTCCATTATGATCACGATCAGAACACCAAATAAAGTCATGATTCCAAATCTTTTCATGACGACACAGATAAAAAACAAAAAATGTATAAGTACACATTATGGCCGATGGAAAAACATATAATTGTTCTAATTCATTTGGAGGAATAGCTCGACTATCCTCAAAAACATTTTTCTTGAGCAAAAACCATCCCTGATCCATCTCTGAATCAATAAAAAGTTCACAATCATACCAATCTTGATTATAAAAGCAGGGTTCTTTTATATCTGGATCTTTTCCAAAGATAGATTTTAAATTGCGTATATTTAGTTTGGAACCATTTTTTAATTCACTAACTCCCAATATTAAAATATGAGTATTAGCAATAGCGTATAATTGTTCTTTATTATATGGTATAACAGGAACAGCAGAAGGGATACTTAAGTCCAATTGAGATGAAATACTTTTAAGTTCATCTGGTCCAATAAAATTATTGGACATTATTTGACGTGCTTCGTCTATAGAAGTGCTTCTTTCCATTTTTGATATTCAATTACTTCATCAGCAGTAGCGAGATGCCCCATAGCTGAATATCTTTCTATCCTTTCAAATTCAGCTTCCAATCGAGAGAAACGCTGTCCCCATCCCGAGTCAACAAACCAATTGAGATTTCGAACTGGTGCATTATATAAAATAAGACCACTTTTAGTATCTAAAACTTCTCTAAGAAAAGTAAGATAGGCACGATATTGGTGCTCATGTGAAGCCACTAAAGCAAGCTTCTTCCATCCTTTGGCCATTGCCAATTTTACAACCTCAACAGCTTGCTGACGCGTATGAAGAGACTTATCCTCATGTATTATATCTTTTTCAGGAACACCTCCTGCCAAAATAAAAGGTTTTACCTCTTCATATGGGAAACTACCGTAATCTTTATCGACAATATTTCCGCTAAACACAATTTTAGAAACAATTGATTTATTATAGAGGTCAACAGCCTTCTGGAATCTAAAAAAGCCATCGCCTTCTAATAAAACAGCCGCATCAGATTGTGTTAAGCAATCATTATCCACTATTGCCAAAACCTTTTCTCTATCTGTAATCATCAACAGTTTTTATAAATCTTCCCAATAAATTGGGTCATTCGCAGGGATATCTTTATTGACAGTCTTACCTATAATTGTTTTTTTGTATTTTGGGGGAATACCAAGTGCCGGACGTAAAACATCAATATCCTCTTCACTGATTATATGTCCTTTCTTTAATGCTTTTTTAGCATAAAGGCAACGTCGCTGCACAAAAACTGTTTCACTTTCTTCTGCTACAACTTCTTTACGAGTACTCCCCATAGCTCGTTCTACTTCACGAATAGACTCAACCATATATTTAAATTCATGGGGTTCCATTGAATGTGGATGATCGGGACCTTTGTCTTTCTTATTCAAAGTAAAATGTTTTTCAATCACGCGACCACCAAGAACAACAGAAGCCAAAGCAACCACATGGCCAGGAGAATGATCAGAATAACCTGTGAGGCAATCAAAAGCTGACTGATAAGTCTTCAGTACGTTTACATTGGCACTATCAATCTTTGATGGATAGTTCGTTATACATTGCATTAATACAAGGTCTCTGTTGCCAGTTCTTTCAATAGTACGTATAGCATCATCAATTTCAGCCATAGTAGCATCACCAGTCGCAAGCATTACAGGAATACCTTTACGAGCCGTATAATCAAGCATCTCAAGCCAAGTAATTTCACCCGAACCAATTTTAATAAAAGGTACTTTCATATCAACACACAAATCAACCGCTTCTTTAAAATATGGAGAAGTCGAGAAATCAATGCCTACTTGTTTACAATAATTCGCAATTTCTTGATGCCATGATATTGGAAATTCTACATCTTTAAAGACATCAGAAACACTTCTTCCCCATGAACCGTGTACTCCCTGAAGAGTCATTTTAGAAAAGCCACCATCTGATACAATCTTAGAGGTTACAAAAGTTTGAAATTTAGCACAATCAGCACCAGCCTCTTTTGCAGCATCAATTAAAAGTTTGGCCTTTTCCAGACTGCCATCAAAATTACCACCTATTTCAGCAATGAAATAAGTTGGATACTCAGGACCAATCATACGGTCACCAATCTTTATATTCTTATTAAAATTCAACATAACAAATAATTAGTTAAGACGTTTAAAACCTGATTGACAAATAGGACCTTCAAGAACTTTCATCACATCTTTGCCATCCTCAAAATCTCTGATTTGAGCAAAAATACCATCCAACTCATAAAAATAATTATCTAAAATTTCTGGAGTATGAGCTATACAAGGATATAGACTATTGCCAGCTAAAAATCCTTTTTTCAACATCTCCTGAGTTATATAAGTCTTATAAGCAAGATGATTTTTACTTTTAAATGTATAGCCTGCAAGTGCAGGAATCCCCCATTGTTCAATTTCAAGTCCATACTTATCCGCAAGTAATTGCCAGCGTTTTTTATTATTCAAACCAATCTCTGTTATAATCTCCCAAGATTTGGTACGTTCCATTTCTGCTAGAGCAGCAAGGGCAGCTGTAGGACCAATACGTTCTGTCCAGAAAGTACTACTAATCCATGAACCTTGAGCCGCTTCCATTATATCTTTACGCCCTACAACTGCACATATAGCATATCCATTACCCATAGTTTTACTGAATACAGCCATATCCGGTTCAACACCATATTTTAAATAAAGACCACCGAATGTTTCACGGAAACCACTTGTACATTCATCAAAAATAAGTACAATCCCTCTCTCTGTTGCTAGATTACGAACTTTCTGAAGAAAATTATTCTCAGGACCAAAATTACGGCATACTTCCATTTTAATTATTCCAAGGTCGGGATTATTATCCACAATCTCAAGAAGTTCCTCATAATTATTATAGTGAAATGGAATGGAAGAACCGCGAAGTCCTTTTGGTACACCATTAGTAGGTATACCTGGAAGAAGATGACCAGACAAAGCATCATTCTCACTGAGATTAACTGAAACATACCAGTCATGCCATCCATGATAGCCACAGATAGCCACCTTATCTTTACCTGTAAAAGCACGAGCAATACGTATACATACAGAATTAGCTTCACCACCACCACGTGTATAACGAACACCACCAGCCCATGAATTCATTTGAAGAAGTTTCTCTGCAAGATAAACCTCCTCTGGACAATTAAGTGTTGTCAAATTACCTTCCCGGATAATCTGCATCACTGCTTCATCAACAACTTCATTGGCATATCCAAGAGTATTAGTACCAATACCCATCATAGAACAATCTATGTACTCTTTCCCATCAAGATCCCAAACACAACATCCTTTGGATTTACTATAATAAGAGGGCCAGTTATCTGGAAGTAATTGTTCTGGTCTCTTTGATAAAAGCATTGTACCACCAGGAATAATCTCCTTAGCTTTTTTGTACAGTTCTTGACCTTTTCCCATTTTCAAAGATTATTTTATTATTCTATCATTTTTAATGGATTTTTCATATCCTTCATTATAAGTAAATTTTTTATTGAGAGATTTTATTTCATCATGTACCAACAAATAATCGATATATTCTTTCCAGTTTCTATCAGTACCTAATGTTTCTATAAGTGCTTTAATGACCTCAAAATCTTCTGCTTCATCAATAGTAATACGGTATTCTGACGCACTAAAAAAGCCTAAGTTATTTTTTAACTTTGCAGTTATAAATTTATTTCCCCCATCAGCTGTACCATTTTTCCAAATATATGGAGTTACGTGTTCTCGTTCTGAAGTTAATTTTGCTTCTTCATAGGCTTTTACTAAAGCTGAATATTTAAACACCTCGGTATCAAGACCATCAGGAAAGCTCTTAGCATCGGTACGAGCATAATCACAATTATTATCAATACAGAATTGAATTGTTTCATCAATAACATTCGGATCAATAAGGGGACAATCAGAGGTTAACCTTACAACATAATCAGGATGTTCCATTTCTGCAGTTCCATAAAAGCGTGACAAAACATCCTCCACTGCCCCCTTAAAATACTCTACTCCCACCTTATCAGCAACAGCAACAATAAATTTTGCGCCTTCTTCATCAGTAGTCGCAATTTTTAATTTACTAATTAGTTTAGATTGAAGTATTCTACATAGATGGATCTCAAGTAATGTCTTGCCATTCACTTCCTTCAATATTTTTGCAGGTAGACGGGTAGAACCATATCTCGCCTGTGTAATTGCTAAAATTTTCACAGTTATTAATATATAAATTATGAAATAAAAACACCTATTTTTAAATGCATGTATTAGTTTTTCTCCAAACCATATTATTCACTATTCCTGTATAAGACTGAATAATCTTCACAACTTTTGTTGATACATTTTCATCAATATAATCAGGAACAGGTATACCATTATCATTATTAGCATTCATATTTATTGCACATTCAACGGCTTGGAGTAATGAAGCAGAATCAATACCTGCAATAAAAAAACATGCCTTATCAATTGCTTCCGGACGTTCTGTAGAAGTACGAATACAAATAGCAGGAAATGAATGACCTATACTCGTGAAAAAACTACTTTCTTCAGGTAACGTACCACTGTCACTAACTACAGCGAAAGCATGCATTTGGAGACAGTTGTAATCATGAAATCCCAAAGGTTCATGTTGTATCACTCTATAATCAAGTTGAAATTCTGACATTTCGAGACGTTTACGACTACGGGGATGGCAACTATAAAGAATGGGCATATTATACTTTTCAGCCATTTTATTGATCGCTGTAAAAAGATTAATAAAATTCGTCTCTGTATCAATATTTTCTTCACGATGAGCTGAAAGAAGAATATACTTACCCTTTTCAAGACCAAGACGAGCATGGATATCACTAGCTTCAATCTTAGCAAGATTCTCATGAAGAACTTCTGCCATAGGAGAACCTGTTACATACGTACGCTCTTTAGGAAGTCCACAATCTGCCAAATATCGCCGTGCATGTTCCGAATAGGCCATATTCACATCACTTATAATATCAACAATACGACGATTAGTCTCTTCCGGAAGGCATTCATCTTTACAACGATTTCCTGCTTCCATATGAAAAATAGGAATATGAAGACGCTTAGCACCAATAACAGATAGACAAGAGTTTGTATCACCAAGAACCAATACCGCATCAGGTTGGATATCAATCATAAGCTTATAGCTTTTGGCAATAATATTACCAATTGTTTCTCCGAGATCATTTCCTACCGCATTCATGTAAACATCAGGATCCGCAACTTTCAAATCTTTAAAAAAAATTCCATTAAGATTATAGTCATAATTCTGTCCTGTGTGTGCAAGCATACAGTCAAAATATTGTCGACATTTATTTATGACGGCAGCAAGACGAATAATTTCAGGTCTAGTACCAACTATAATAAGAAGCTTGAGATTTCCGTTATTCTTAAATGATGCCATATTACTTCACTGTTTTTGCGTATGTGTCCGCATGATTAGGTTTAAAAAGCTCATTACACCACATTACTGTGATTAAATCTTCAGTATCAGAAAGATTAATTATATTATGAGTATATCCAGGAAGCATATAGACAGCTTCCATTCGTTCTCCACTTACCTCAAATTCAAGGACTTCATCAGAATCAATTCTACGTTCCTGAATCAAGCCATGCCCCGAAACAACAATAAATAGCTCACATTTAGTATGATGCCAATGTTGCCCCTTAGTAACACCAGGTTTACTAATATTGATACTTACTTGACCACCACTTAAATTACGAATAAGCTCTGTAAAAGACCCTCGATTATCAATATGCATATTAAGAGGGAAAGTTATTTTTTCTTTTGGAAGATATGACAGATATGTACTATACAATTTCTTAGTAAGTGAATATTCCGGTATTTCTGGAATCATCAATGTTTTAGGTTGCTCCGAAAAGCTTTGAATCATATCTGCAATAAACCCAAGAGTAGTTTTATAAGTAACAGGTACTGTACAGTACCTACCATCTGATTGCAAGATTGTACTACCTTCCTCAAAACTACAATAGTGTTCTTTCCCCTTGATAGCTTCAATCATTTCATCAACAAGATCATCAATGTATAGAAGTTCCATTTCTACATTACGATCATTAATCCGAATAGGAAGACCATTGGCTATATTATAACAAAAAGTGGCAATTACAGAATTATAGTTCGGACGGCACCATTTACCAAAAAGATTTGGGAAACGATATACCAAAACCTTTGCCCCTGTCTCTTCACCATACTGAAATACAAGTTCCTCACCAGCCTTTTTAGATTTACCATATTCACTGATACCAAATCGGCCTGTAAGTGTTGCTTGAATAGACGAGCTAATCATTACAGGGCAAGTATTTTTGTGCTTTTTAAGGGTTTCAAGAAGGATACTAATAAAATCATAATTCCCGATCATGAACTCCTCTGGAGTTTTGGGGCGATTTACACCAGCAAGATTAAACACAAAATCACAATCTGTACACCAAACATCAAGTTGCTCAAATGTAGAATCTTTATCATACTCATATACTTCATCTATTATAACATCTCCATACCATGGAGCATTACCTATACGAATATTATTAAGTTGACTACAAAGATTTCGGCCTACAAATCCTTTTGCACCTGTTACAAGTATCCTCATTATTTAACTACGTTTTCTATCCCCTTAAGTTCATTTTGAATATATCTCAAACTGGCAATTTTCTCCATTGTCTCAGTAAGATTTAAACGACGAGTATTATCTGAATTAAATTCTTTAATATCTACTTGACTTTGACTACCTTCCGTAAAAAATTTATCATAATTAAGAGTACGATTATCAGCAGGTACACGATAAAAATTCCCCAAATCTATGGCTTTTGCACACTCCTCATTAGTCAAAAGAGTCTCATACATTTTCTCCCCATGGCGAATACCAATAATTTTAATATCTTCCTTTTTTCCTCCAAAAAGTTCACATATAGCCTCGGCTTGGATCTGAATTGTACAAGCCGGAGCTTTCTGTACAAGAATATCACCATTTATTCCATGCTCAAATGCGAAGAGTACAAGATCAACCGCTTCGTCAAGTGACATAATAAATCGCGTCATCTTTGGTTCAGTAATTGTAATAGGATTACCATTACGAAGTTGGTCAATCCATAACGGAATTACTGACCCACGACTACACATGACATTACCATATCTTGTACAACAAATCTTCGTCTTACCAGAATTACGACTTTTGGCTACAGCTATTTTTTCCTCAATAGCTTTAGTAATCCCCATTGCATTAATAGGATATGCTGCCTTGTCAGTTGAAAGACAAATAACAGACTCCACACCACATTCAATAGCAACAGTAAGTACATTATCCGTTCCAATAACATTAGTACGCACAGCCTCCATTGGGAAAAACTCACAAGAAGGAACTTGCTTTAATGCAGCTGCATGAAAAATATAATCAGTACCAGGCATCGCAGAACGCACACTTTCAAGTGAACGGACATCACCAATATAGAACTTAATTTTAGTAGCATACTCAGGATATCTTACTTGATACTCATGACGCATGTCATCTTGTTTCTTCTCATCTCGAGAAAAAATACGTATTTCTGCAATATCTGTACAAAGAAAACGTTCCAACACTGCATTCCCAAAACTACCTGTACCACCTGTAATCATAAGGACTTTGTCTTTGAATATTGACATAATGCTCTTATTTATTTAAAGTTTGGATATTTAATATATTTATAAATCACTATCATTAGAAAATTAATACCTAATATCTTTTAATCACATTCTTCCCACGGATAAGGATTATCCACCACATTCTGAAATTCTTCAATTACTTCCTGTTGTTCGAGAGTAAGCGATTTCTCATCCCAACCAGCGATGATTTTACGTGCTTCATCAGCCAAAGGCTCATCATAAACTTCACCATAGCAAGCAGTAAGCAAACGAAGCTTCAATAGTGATGCGGGAAGAACTTCAAGAATATCCCAACAGCGATTCAAAATCTCCTGAATATGTTCCTGCTTTTCACCATGATCAATAAACGAAGCATTGTAGCCCATCAGAAGAGCAAGGCAGACGTTAGCCTGTTCTTCAACAGTGGAACCTTTGAAGCCGGAATTATACAAAGCTGTGGTCATACGGTAAACCTCACCGTTACGACGGGAAAGATCATCGCTGTAGACGGGACTGCCGTCCATACCCAAATACATCAGGTCGTGCGCGGCACGCTGAAGGGAAAGAGTTTCTTCAGAAAGAGACATAATGAATTATAAATTATGAGTTATGAATTGACAACTGTAAAACGATCTACAATCAATTATTTGATTACTTCTATCAGTTCAGGATGGATAGTAGCCATGGCAACGGCAATCACACCCTGAATCTCAATGACAACACGACGGTCACGTGCTCCCTTCACTTTCAGGAAGATACCTTCCTGCCCCTCGAAGTCACCACCTGTGATACGGACTTTTGTTCCTTTGGATAAGTTTACCTCTTCGGGCTGGAAGTACAGAAGCTGGTCGCTGTAAGTCCCCGCCACTGCTATGAAACGACGCATCTCATTATCCGGGATGATGATTTTCTCACCACTGCGGGTATCGGTGATATATTGTAAATAAGTAACTTTAGACTTGACACGTTTCAGAGTAGAAGGACAGGCATGGACAAATATCAGATTGTGTATCACAGGAACCAGAATACGGACCTTCTTGCCTTTCTTAACCGTCACCTTATACTGCATGGGGACGAAACAGTCCATATTCTCCTTGCCAAGTAAGCGTACAGCATCCGGCTCTCTGCGGTAGGTGGCACGCATGGCATACCATAATTCGGTCTCTTTCTCTGTTTCCATTTATAGGCCAGTTTCAGAAAAGGGCGTTCTCCCGGGGCTTTGAAACCCTCGCAGATGCTTGAATTCCAATCAATTGCAGACACTTTATATAGAATACGGCAAGCTTTGTGCCCCTCTCACCTATGATTGCTCTGTAGTTGTACATTTTTGTACAAGTAAACTACTGTAAACAAACGGATTATAACACAAAAACTGTTTTTTAGACGTTCGTTTAAAAAACGTCAATATTTTAGAAAAGAGAAGGGGAAGAAACACTTAGAAATTTGCAAAAAATAAGGATGGATGAAGTTCGGTTCAATGAACTAATAAACAATACGTTATGCCTATAACCGATAATTTATGAAAATATTTTTATTGAACATTTTGCTTGTTTCAAAAATACAGGTTATCTTTGCATCCATTAAACGAACGTTTAAAAAACACTTTTTATCATTCACATATTTCTCTGAAATATAAATAATTGCCAACAATTACGCATATTTTCCGCTATCTAATTTAATTCAAAGTTCGCCCACTTCCTTATGAAAAGTGAACTTCGTCATTCATGACATTTTGCGTCGTTAATTATTTGTATTAAAACAAGAATTATTATGTACAAGAAAAAGATAAAAGCACAGAATAAAAAACTGCAAAAGACAATAGCAACAGAAAGTTAACATCAAGACAGATAAGATGTTAACTAAACAGGTGTGAAGAAGTTAACTAAGTATATACTTAAAAGTTAACTTCTTGCATCTATGAAGTTAACTACCGCAAAGTCATACCAAGCAATTCCTCCAATGTACCATTAAAGACATTCAGATCGACTTCTTCTTCAATGCCCGGAACATTGCCCACATCGGTATGTTGCCAAAAGTGCCATTTACCTTCATACTTTACGGAATCAACGTAATAATGGGCTATCCAATAAGGATAAGAATCGAAAATAGAATCGTTTAAATAACGCTTCTTGAATTTATAGGAAGTGTAAAGAATCGGCTTTACGCCATAATGTGCCTCCACTCTGTCGAGCCACGTTTTAACAGCAGCCTTCAGTTCCTGCGGTGATTTCTTTCCCGTAGTTTCCACATCAAGAACGGGCGGAAGATCTCCCTTCGTCAATTGCACAGTGTTAATAAAGAAATCGGCCTGTTTATGTGCGTCTGTCTTAGGCAGAAAGTAATGATAAGCGCCCCGGATAAAGCCGTATTTTCGTGCCTGGCCGAAATTTTCGGTAAAAGTTTCATCCCCATGATCACCGCCCTCGGTAGCTTTCATAAAGATAAAGTGTATAGGAAACTTTGTCTCCTTATTACGAAGGAGCTTATTCCAATCTATAATACCCTGATAATGGGAAATATCAATGCCATGCACTTCGTAACTGCAAGGCATACATACCCCATAGCCTTTCAATCCGTAGCAAGGCTTCCAACGATAGGCGTAAGGACGAATAAAAAACCAATAAAATCCAACGGAAAATACCGCAACAATGCCAAATGCCAACAGATTGCGCAACCATACAGGCATGGTGCGAGACGTTGCCTGTTTCTTTTTTCGGGAAGAAGAAGCACGACGTGAGACAGGCTTACGACGGGAAGCGGTATTAGTTTTGGGAGGCATGCAAATATTTTAAACTAAATAAGCATCTACTAAAAACAAAACAGCCAATTACAGCAAAGACTGCAATTGGCTGTTAAGATTTTATTTACCTTGTTCCAGTTGCAAAGTCTTAGTAGGCTGGTCACAAACTTCCGTAGGACCGAAGTACTGGATAGGACCCGGATAAACGTAGTCTGTTTCTATAGCCCAACGGTCGCGCTGAGCGGCGAATGACTTGAAAGGAGCACCATCCAGCTTCACCAAAGCTTTCTGGATTACCGGCTTCATTTCGCCATGACGACGTTCCATGTTCATCATCATTGTGATGGGCACACCGCCTGCAATCCATTCTTCAGCAGGAGCAGTAGTGTTGCGTACGGATGACATATAACCGGTCTTGCCGTTAGCAATCAGTGCAGAAGCAGCATAACCCAAAGAATAACAATAGTCTGCATCGAAGTTAGACGGAGCAGCGCAACGTCCTTCATAACCGAAGAAGTGATGCTGTGCAGCAAACTTACCTACAAACTTACCTTCTTCCTTCCACTGAGCCAACTTAGTAGCAACCATTTCGGACAGAAGTTTTTCTGTTTCGATAAGAGATACCTGTACATTTCCATGCGGGTCGCGATCCAGTGTCAACTGGCGTGCAACGCCTTCAGGAAGACTGGCATAGATTGCTGCATTTTCCGGAGAAAGCTTGCTGATGATATAATCACGCTGATGTGATTTCTTGATGTGAGAGAATTCTTCCGCATTAGCAGCCAAGAAGTCGTTCAGTTCCGCAATCAGACGCTTCATGGCAGGAATGAACTCTACCAGACCTTCGGGAATAAGAACGGTGCCGAAGTTATGTCCCTTTGCAGCACGATTGGCAACGGCCTGAGCGATATAAGTCACTACATCATCCAAAGACATATTCTTTGCTTCAACTTCCTCAGAAACAATACAGATATTAGGCTGTACCTGCAAAGCACATTCCAAAGCAATATGAGAAGCAGAACGGCCCATCAGTTTAATGAAGTGCCAGTACTTACGTGCCGAGTTACAGTCACGCTGGATGTTACCGATTACTTCAGAATAGGTCTTACAAGCTGTATCAAATCCGAAAGAGGTCTCGATCATTTCGTTCTTCAAGTCACCGTCGATAGTTTTCGGACAACCGATAACCTGCACACCGCAATTCTTGGCAGCATAGTACTCGGCCAACACGCAGGCATTTGTATTAGAGTCGTCACCACCAATAATAACCAGCGCCTTGATGTTCAGTTCTTTCAGAATTTCCAGACCTTTTTCAAACTGGTCTTCTTTTTCCAGCTTAGTACGGCCTGAACCGATAATGTCGAAACCACCCGTATTGCGGTATTCGTCAATGATATCAGCAGTCAGCTCCATGTAATTATGATCTACCAAGCCGCCGGGACCCAGAATGAAACCGTACAGTTTGCTGTCTTTGTTCAACTTCTTAATACCGTCGAAGATACCGGAAATTACATTGTGTCCACCGGGAGCCTGACCACCGGAGAGGATAACACCCACGTTCATAGCAGGGAAATTAACAGCCTCATCAGTAGCTTCAAACTTAATCAAAGGCATTCCATAGGTATTGGGAAACAGTTTCTTGATATCTTCCTGATCGGCTACCGACTGAGTAACTGCACCGGCCACTGCTTTTACAGTACCTCTCAGCGCTTTCGGAAGTTTGGGCTGATAAGCAGCCCTTGCAATTTGTAATGCACTTTTAGTCATTTCTTTTAATTATTTAAAGGTGTTAATAAAGTTCAGTTTAAAAGCGTCGCAAATTTCGCTTTTTTCTGCAAGAAATGCAAACCGCGAAGAGAAATAATTAAAAGTGAATACCAAAACGAAACAAATTACATCGCATTGCTTAGTTAATCAAACGGAATTTTCTAATTTTGCACGATAGTTTCAAAAAAGAATCGTTCTTAAAAGGCCATAAATGAAATTACCAAAGTACTATAATCATGCCATCATTCACATATACTCCAATAGTTGCAAAGGCGCATACACCACCGTACAAAATTCACAAGTATTTTGCTCGTCGCCCTCACAACGTATTTAACCAGCTTATTGAAAATTTCACTTCCCCGGGTGAGATTATTCTCGACCCTTTTTGTGGTGGAGGTATCACTATATATGAAGGTGTGACTCAAGACAGGCGCGTCATCGGATGCGATTTGAACCCTCTATCCACGTTTATTGTAAGAAACATGATCAAGAAGTCTGAAGATATAGAAGTTCTTGAAAAGTGTTTTAGAGAGTTACGTTGCTACCTTGAAACTTTGGTAAAGGACTATATGTTCTTTGAACTGGACAATCAGAGATATGATATATCTTGGGCTGAAATGGCCCTGACAATCAGATGTCCAAAGTGTGGCAGGCCTTCTCCACTTGCCAATGACCTGAAAATAAAGAATGGCAAATACCGGTGTTCAAATAAATATTGTGAACTAAACAGCGAGGGGGAAATTGATATCACATCTTGTGAAAGATTGGAACCTCAGTATATATTTCTGATTAATGCAGCCAATAGGACTCGAATCACGAAGCATTTCGAGGAGGACGACATGGTGCGTTTTAAGTCGCATATCAAATTTCTGAAAAAAGAAATCATTGGTCATCATATCAATATACCGCGCGACCTTATACCTATGGACTGGGACCGTCAGTTTGAAGACGGCCTTGCCAAAAAAGGGATTTTGTATTTTCAGGATTTCTTTACTAAAAGGAACCTGATGATTTTGTTGCTCCTCAAAAATAGAATAAATTCGTTGGAGGAAAAACTTGGAACAGAAAAATACGAACTTGTCAGAATTGTTTTCAGCAATATCCTGAAAGACTGCAATATAATGTCATTTACAAATGCGGCATGGCAAGGAGGATCCCCAACGACATGGAGCAAGCATGCTTATTGGATTCCAAATCAATTCTGCGAAGTTTCAATTATTCCGGCATTTGACAAATCTGTTGCCAAAGTCTTGGCTTCTATTAAGTATAACAACGGCATAAATTATATACCGGTAAGAACAAATTCCATTAAAGATCTATTGGAAAACAGAGCTAATGTTCTGCTTTATAACGCCCCTATCGGCCATACGGATGTACCAGAGAGCAGTGTGGATGCCATAATCACAGATCCCCCTTATGGCAGCAATGTGCAATATTTAGAGTTGTCTCATTTCTGGTATCCCTGGAACCAAGACCTTTATGAGCGTTATCCAATCTTTGAACTTGAAGCGGTTGCTAATAGAAAAAAAGGATTTAACGGAGCCAAGAGCCAATATGATTATGAGAACAATCTATATGAAGTGTTTAAGAATGCATATAGGGTTCTCAAACCTATGAGGTATTTGTCTTTGACGTTTAACAACAAAGACATATGCTCATGGCTGGCACTGCTATTTTCAATCCTAAAATCCGGATTTACATTTGACAGGATGTATTTTCAGGATGGAGTTAAAAATTACCGCCAAACAGCGCACACAAAAGCAAAAGGCTCCCCTTATGGGGATTTTATCTATACCTTCAAAAAGGTTGATAGCATTCCTGTGAAAGTGTATACAACGGAGGAAAATTTTATTTATGACATTGATAATATCTTTCTAAAGGACATCAGTTGCAGTGATGAGAATAGAAATGAAATGATATTGCAGATGTTTGTGGATGCAATACCGTTAATAGACGCCTTTGCAAAAACATATCTCAGAACAAAGGGTATTCATCATTTATACTCCCATTTCAATAAAAAATATTTATCAAAGCTTTACGATACAGATAATGCGAACAAGTGAATCTAAAACCATAATAAATCAAGAGTTATTTGACGTAAAGCTTCCTGATTATCAGAGAATAATCGAACGCCTTGTATCAAAATACAATGTTGTTGACGGAAGCTACTATGAAGGTCTTGTTAATTTCAAGGCTAACTTGGTTGTTCCTAAACACAAATGGTATGATTATAAACAAGGCTATTCAGAATTACTTGTCAAACATATCATCGACGAAGCCAAGCCACTAAAGGAGCATTATATTTTAGATCCTTTTTGCGGTGTTGGCACAACGAACCTTACATCAGTAAATCGTGGTTACAAGACTATTGGGTTTGATGTAAATCCAATGGCGATATTAACGGCAAAAGCCAAGACACATCATTACACACCCAAAGAAATTGCTCTGATAAAAAAATATTTGGAAAGTTTCACTCTGCCGGACTCCAAAGTAGAGATTGAAGGTGGGCGTGTCATAGAGACTTCTTTTACAGAAGACGTACTCGATATTCTGCTCAAGATCCGTTTCTTTGTTGATGGTATAAACAATGATGCAGTCCAAGATTTCTTTAGGCTTGCTCTTATTTCGATAATAGACAAATGCTCCTTAAAAATTAAGGATGGCAATGGCTTAAAATTTAAAAAGAATTACAAGGCTGTACCGGATTTGGTCCGACTCTATTTGGACAAGGCATCCGAAATGTTATCTGACATCCGGATGTCAAACGAAGACAAAGAGAATAAGATCATTTTGGGGTCTATGATAACTGAAGAGGCTTTTAACAAAGTAAAAGACATGCCTATCGGACTGTGCGTATTTTCGCCACCTTATGCAAACTGTTTTGACTACTGTGAAGTGTATAAACTTGAATTTTGGATTGGAGGCTTTGTCAAATCCTACGATGACTTTGAACGATTTAGATCAATAGCCTTGCGCTCACATGTGAATTCTAAATTCAGTCATGAATTTTCAAACAGCAATAAAGATGTGGACACAATAGCTTCACTAATATCATCTTTCAACATCTGGAACAAAAATATTCCAGATATGATTAGAGGATATTTTGATGACATGGAATCGATGATTAAGAATTTATCTAAAATCCTCGTCAACAAGGCAAAATGTTATATTGTAGTTGCAAATTCCGGATATAAAGGCATTTTGGTACCAACCGACTTGCTTTTAGCAGAAATAGCAGAAAAATATGGCTACAAAGTTTGTAACATATATCATGCGCGCAAAATCCGTTCATCTTCTCAACAAATGCATATCCTAAACACAAATTATAACAATCTAATGAGAGAATCTGTAATTGAACTTCAAATTATCAAGTAGATTATGATATACTCCAACTTATTAAAAAAACACTACTCAGATTGGCCTTCTTTGGAAAAGGCCATAGAAGCTTTGCCAACTGCAAAAGCGAGAGGTAACGTTTTTGAAGAGTTTACATTTGCGTACTTTACCATAAAGAAACAAATGTATCAAATAGCAGAGATATACCCATCTGCAGATATTCCTGACAAATACAGAAAAGCTTTTAAGCTTGGCAATAAACAACACCAAGATAGTGGCGTTGACGGCCTTATTATTACAAATGAAGGAAAGTCTATTGCTTACCAGTGTAAATTCCGCTCCGGCAGAGTTAAACCAACCTACGAAGAACTCACCAAATTCTGGTCTGACGGCCGTTATTGCGACTATTGTTGTACAGTTGCCAATTCTTTTGCAGTGAGTAATCTCTCTGATAAACACGAAGAAAATCTTCAGATTCTGGCAAAAGACTTTGATTCTCTTGATCAAGAATTCTTCGACCAACTTTATGATCTCGTGAACAACGAGAATGCTGGAAAGAACAAGGTCTTTTATGAGCCATACGATTACCAAAAGCGTATCATTAAGGAGGTTCTTGTAGGATTTTCAGTTGAGAACAGAGGCAAAGTTATTGCAGCCTGCGGCACAGGAAAAACTCTAACCTCATTATGGATTGTTGAAGCAATGAAAGCTGAAACTGTTCTATTCCTGGCACCAAGCATTTCTCTTGTGAAACAGACACTTGAGGCGTGGGCTGACCAAGCTAAAATTCCATTCACTTACTTGTGCGTTTGCAGTGACAATACCGTTTCATCGAACATAGACGATGATGAAGCTGACATCAGTGTATCTCAGTTGGGTGTACCCGTAACTACAAACATCAACGAGATTGCCAAGTTCTTAGACCACACAAAGGGTAAGGTCAGGTATATCTTTTCCACCTATCAATCTGCAGATAAGATTTCCGAAGCACAGAAAACTGCAAAAGACACTTTTGACTTGATTATCTGTGATGAAGCGCATCGAACAGCAGGTTTGCGTTCCAATTTTTCATTGGCACTGGAGGACCAATTCATTTGTTCAAAGAAACGGTTGTTTATGACTGCAACAGAACGGATGGTCCGTCCATTGTTGAAACGGCATCTTGAGGAAAATGGAAAAGTAATTTTCTCTATGGATGACGAAAATGTATATGGTCCGTTGTTCTCACAATATAATTTTTGAGCCGCGATTAAAGATAAAACAATTTCTGATTACAAAATTGTTGTTGCCGGTGTAAAGGAAAGCGAAGTATATAATTACATTGCTGAGAATAAACACATTTCTGTCGGGGACTTGGATAACAATGAGAAGACAACAACTGCTGAAATTCTATATTCAAAGATATTGCTGGCAAAAGCAATGGGTGAGTTCCCCATTAAAAAAACAATATCTTTCCACTCCTCTATTAGAAAAGCCAAGGATTTCGTTGCTGAAAACGGTAATGATATTTCACTTTCAGATGTGATTCGTGAATTCAATGAACACATCACCGAAGATAATCTTTTTATAGATAACATCAATTGCCAACTAGATTCCGGCTCTCGTGCTCAAATACTTAACAAATTCAAAAACACCGAATATTCTGTCATATCAAATGCCAAGTGCCTCACCGAAGGTGTAGATGTTCCCATTATTGACAGTGTATATTTCATTGATAGAAAAAAATCTTTGGTTGATATTGTTCAAGCATGCGGTAGGGCATTGAGAACCCAAAATGGTGTTGATAAAACAGCCTATTTTATCATTCCGATTCTCATTCCGGAATCTTCTGTTGCGGAAGAAATCTTAAACTCTGAAGAGTTTGAGATTGTCTATAATATCATTCAAGCACTCAGAAGCCAAGATAACAGACTTGAAGATTGGATTAACAGGCTCAATAATGAATATGTCAGGACAGGCAGGATCGGCTCTGACTGCACAGATGACGATGTTCCTATCATAATTCAGATAGAAGGAATCGACATCAAACAATTCTCCGACGAATTATATGTACAAATCGCTACTGTTAATGCGAATCCTGATAATATTCGCAGGCCAACCACTTTTGGCGCCGGCGAACGAAAAACAGGACATGCGCGTATCTTCAAAACAATAGGTGATTATGCTGCAGAACGTTTCTTCTCAAGTTTGGTTGACCCGACTATAAAAATTTATAAAGATAAGAATTCCAAATGTCTCTCAATAGCCGATATTAAAATAGACAACAACAATATCAGCCATACCTACCGGTTAGGATTGATTGAAAAGTCAGAGAAAAATTATAGTCTTACTCCTTTGGGCGAATATTATCTTAGTGGTCATATCAAACCCCAAGATTTGTTTAGGAAGCAGATGTTGAGATATTCAAACTCATTAGAGGATAATAAAATAGCTCACACGCTCTTCCCATACAGAGCCTGTTTGGAAGTGCTCAAAAACTTGGAAATAAAAAAACTGACATTTAACGAATTTGCTTTTTGTATATATCCTATGTACGATAGTACTCCAGATTCCATCAAAAGAGCTGTAGACGACATCAACTATCTGCGTCAGAAATATCCAAGGCTGAAAGCAATCAATATTGCTAACCGACCTCAAATATTACAGTTACTGAATACGTATTTCGGTACTACCCTGACTATTACCGATATATGGGGAACTGCCGGTACCACCGTCAAAAATCTGTATTCATATTTCAGGAACCATTTGTCTTTATTTGAAGATATCATAGAAATAAAGAATAGGGAAATTTGTATTAAGCCCGGAGTTAATGCTAACGATATAGACAAATTATTGGAGATAGATAAAAACATTGAAAAAGTTGACAGGAAGAATCTATTCGCAATATATACCGAAGTGTCGTCATGCCTATGATATTTTTCTTAGTCTAATAAAGTCGCCACCATAGCCTTGCATCTGTACATCAAGGCTATACCTACAAAAAAGAGTACTCTTAACAAATGTCAAGAGTACTCTTAACTATCACCACAAACAGCCTTATTTCTCTACCTGCCAGCCGCCCCCCAAGGCTTTATATACATTCACCACCGCTATCAGTTCGTCGCGAATGGCATTGCTGACCCCAATTTGCGCATCAAAATAACCACGCTGGGCATCGAGAACATCCATGTAATTGATAACACCGTTGATATACTGCAACTGTGCCAGTTCCACATACGTTTTGGCAGAACGCTCCAATTTAAGGCGCAACTGATATACCTCCTTTATCTTGTTGAAGTCCACAATCGCATTCTTGGCTTCTTTGAAAGCATTCAATACTGCCTTTTCATAACTATGCACTTCGGCTTCAAACGAAGCTTTCTGCGCTTTCAAAGCAGCCCGGTTCTTGCCCCAGTTGAAAAGAGGAGTCAGTACCGCACCATTCAACAAAGAATAAGGCGACTGAAGAAAGTTGGACAGGACATCACTCTCCAATCCAAACTGACCGGTTAATGAGAGCCGGGGAAACATATTGGTATAAGCCACTTTTACACGAGCATGCTCCGCTATAAGTTGCTGTTCCGCAGCACGAATATCGGGACGACGTTCCAGCAAACCGGAAGGTAATCCTACCGGCAAAGACTCCGGTACATCCAGTTCCTGCAAGAAGCGGCTGCGTTCGATACGGGTGGGAAACTCACCGGCAAGAAAAGCGATGTCATTTTCCTTGATAGATATTTTGCGTTCCAAATCCGGAACAAGCGTAGCAGTGCGGGCCAACTCCACCTGTGCCTGTTGATAAGAGGTCTCCGAGGTAAGCCCACCCTCAAAACGTATTCGAGCGAGACGCACTCCTTCCTCACGTGCTTTTTGTGTCTGACGCACAATCTCCAATTCCGTATCAAGCGCAACCAATTCATAATATGCCTGAGCCACTTCGGAAACGATGGTCATGCGTAGGGCACGCTGTGCTTCCACGCTTTGCAAGTACTCGGCAACGGCAGCGGCTTTCTTCCAGCGCAGATTCCCCCAAAGGTCAAGTTCCCATGACAAAAGAGCTTTTGCCTCATAAGTATTACCTACGTCACGACTATGACCGCCATGATTCTCCACTTCACGTTCCGCCTCCACTCTCCCATTCAATTGGGGCAGCAAGTTGGCTACACTGATGCGTTTCTGCGCTGCCATTTCCTTGACACGGGCAGCAGCGATAAGCATATCTTTGTTATATTCCAATGCACGATCTATCAAACTGCGCAAAGTGTTGTCGGTATAAACCGCCTGCCATTGCTCGTCGGCAATGCTGGCGCTGTCCTGTTGTTGAGCCAAACTATCGGGTAACACCATTTCCGGACGAACATAACTCTTACCCACTTTGCACGATGCAAAAAGCACCGGAATGAGTAACAGAAGTATATATATATTCTTTCTTTTCATAAGTACGTAATCAAAATTCGTTTGCAATATTATCATCAGTCTTTTTTGATTTTGTGTTGCACTTTGGCTTTCGCTTTATAAATCAGTACAAAGAAGAACGGCACAAGTACAATACCAAATACAATGGCAAAGATCATTCCAAAGAACACCCCCGTACCGATTGCCTGACGGCTTGCAGACCCCGGTCCGCTTGCAAGTACCATAGGAAGCATACCCAAAACAAAGGCAAGCGAGGTCATCAATATAGGACGGAAACGAAGTTGAGCGGCATGAATGGCCGACTGTACCAAGTCTCCCCCATTATCTACCTGCACTTTGGCAAACTCTACGATAAGGATAGCATTCTTTGCCGCAAGCCCCACAAGCATTACCAAACCGATTTGGAAATAAATATCATTTTCCAAGCCACAAACAGCAACCCCTAAATAAGCTCCCAAAGCAGCTACCGGCAAGGAAAGCAATACTGCGATAGGCACTGTCCAGCTTTCATATTGCGCAGCCAAGAAGAGGAAAACGAAAAGGAACACCAGTGTCAGCACCAATCCGGTCTGCCCGCCGGCTTTCTTTTCCTGATAGGAAAGCCCACTCCATTCAAGACCTATGTTGTCCGGCAAATGATCGCGTGCTATCTGTTCCATGATCTCCATAGCCTGACCGGAACTGTATCCCTGTGCAGCCGAACCGCGGATAACGGCGGTAGTAAACATATTGAAACGCTTGATACTACCCGGCCCTGTGGTGTAGGATGCATTGCCCAATGAGGTCAGCGGAACCATTGCTCCATTGGCAGCTTTCACAAAGAACAGATTGATGTTCTCTTTATGCTCACGATACGGAGCCTCCGCCTGAATATACACCTTATATATACGGTTGAACATATTAAAATCGTTTACATACACAGAGCCCGTATAAGCTTTCATCGTAGAGAACACGTCTGCCAACGGTACGCCCAGCATCTTCACCTTGTCACGATCCACATCAAAATAGAGTTGCGGGATTTCGGACTGCAAGGAAGAAGAAAGTCCTGCCAGCTCTTTATGCTTCTGGGCATAATACATCAAGGTGTCTGCCGCTTGTACCAGATTTTCGAAAGTCGCCTCACCACGTGCTTCAAGCTGCATTTCAAAACCTCCGGAGGCTCCCAACCCCGGAATCACAGGTGGAGTGGAAAGATAGACTTTACATTCGGGATATTCCTTCAGGTCTCTCTCTACCTTTGCCATAATCTTATCAATGGTAGTATTTTTGCGGTCTTCCCAAGGCTTTAAAATGACGGTCAGTTCGCTGCGTGCCTGATTACTTCCCACACGCGGACTGCTTCCCGTTACATTCTGCACATAAGCCACATACGGATTTTGCTCCAAATACTTCACCGCGCGATCGGTCACTATACGGGTACGCTCCAGTGTGGCGCCTTCCGGTAATTCCAGTTCCACCTTAAAGTATCCCTGATCTTCGACAGGCAAGAAACTGGTAGGAATCAGGCGATGGATGATGAAGATAGCAATCAGCACCATTCCAAATGCACTCATCAGACGTCTTGGATGCTTGATAACGCGACTGATAACACCGATATATTTATGATTGCTGATGCTCAGCCACTCATTTATTTTACGGAACACAATATTCTTTTTCGCTCCGCTATTAGGCTTCAGTATTAGCGAACACATCACAGGGCTAAGAGTTAAAGCCACAACCGTAGAAAGCAACACAGACACAGCGATGGTGATAGTGAACTGGCGGTATAATTGTCCGGTAATACCACTCAAGAAACTTACCGGAACGAATACGGCACAAAGCACCAACGAAGTTGCAATCAAAGCACTTGCCAAACCGTTCATGGCCTTCTTGGTTGCCTCATAGGGCGAGAGCTTTTCCGTCTCCATCAAATGTTCCACATTCTCTACCACCACAATGGCATCGTCCACCACAATACCGATAGCGAGAATTAATCCCAATAAGGTCAATATATTCAACGAGAAACCGAAAATAAGCATGAACCCGAAAGTACCGATCAAGGATATAGGTACTGCAACGACAGGAATCAAAGTCGCACGCCAGCTTTGTAGAGAGAGGAACACTACCAGTACAACAAGTATCAATGCTTCGAACAACGTTTTATATACCTCATGAATAGACTCCGAAATATAAGTAGTCATATCAAACGGTATCTCGTAACTCATTCCTTCGGGGAAGTTTGCACTTATTTCCTCCATTGCTTTCTTCACATTGTCCGCCACTTCCATAGCATTGGCACCCGGAAGCATATAGATGCCAAGAACAGCCGCATTCTCACCGTTGATACCACTCTCTGTGCTATATGAAGAGGCTTCGAGCGATACGCGCGCCACATCGCGGAGACGAATGATAGATCCGTTGGCATTGGCACGAACCACAATGTCCTCAAACTGTTTCGCCGAGCTCAAACGGCCTTGCGTCGTAATGGGAATGGTTATGTCCAAACCCTGTACCGGCTGCTGTCCTAAAACGCCGGCTGCCGATTCGCGATTCTGGTCTTTCAATGCGTTCTGCAAGTCCTGTACCGTCAAACCGAAGTTTGCCAGCTTGTCCGGCATAGCCCATATCTGCATGGCATAGTAACGGCTACCGATATTGGATACACGCCCCACACCGGGAATACGGCGCAAAAGGTCGAGCACATTGATTGTGGCAAAGTTACTCAAATAGATTTCATCGAACTTCGGGTCGCTGGAAGTCAAACAGATAGTCATCAACTGACTGGGGGCTTGCTTCTCTACCGAAATACCATTTTGGATAACTTCGGCCGGCAAACGGCTTTCCGCCAGTTTCACACGATTCTGAATTTCTACGGCAGCCAAATCGGGATCGGCAGACACATCAAAAGTCACCGTTGCCGAAAAGCCTCCGGAATTAGAACTGTTGGACTCCATGTACAACATACCCGGAGTACCGTTTATCTCTTGTTCGATAGGGGTTGCCACCGCTTGCGATACGGTCAGTGCGCTTGCTCCCGGATAGGATGCACTGATTTTTACAACGGGCGGCGTTATCTGCGGATATTGATCCACCGGAAGCATCGTCAGACCGATGATACCGACAATTACAATCACAATCGATATCACCGCCGAGAATACCGGGCGGTCTATAAAGAAACTTACTTTCATACTGTCATTACTTTGAGAGGTTGTTATCCTTTACACTATTCTCGGAAGCGATTTTCTTGTTCAAAGAATCTGCCGGCTCTTCTTCCTTCTTAGGAGCAGCAGCCTGCGCACGTACTTTCATACCCGGAGTGAGTTTATGGAAACCTTCCGTCACCACTTGCTCGCCTGCCACCAGTCCGCGTTCGACAACCATATTGTTACCAAACTCAGGTCCTAACTCAATGAAACGCTTCTCCACCGTAGAGTCGCGGCGCATTACATATATATAAGCACCTCCCTTTTCAATGGTTACCGCTTTCTGAGGAACAGCCACAGCCCCTTCGCGCACATCCAGCAACAGCTTCACTTTTGTAAACTGTCCCGGCAACAATACCCTGTTGGGATTGGGCATCTCTGCACGAACAGAGAATGTACCGGTCTGTGGATCGACCTGCGGTTCGGCAAAATCCACATAGCCTTTATAAGGATAGACAGTATTATCTGCTAAAGTAATCGTAATGTTGGGTTGCCAGGAACGGGTAGAGTCCTGACGGCCTATCTCGATGTTACGTTCCTTGCTTTTAAGATAATCCAATGCGGTCATGCTGAAATCCACCAATACCGTATCACTCTTCACCACAGTGGCGAGCAGTGATTTGCCTCCCGGACCTACCAATGTTCCCAAGTCCACATTTCTTTCACTGATATGACCCGACAAAGGAGAACGTACAATGGTATACCCCAGTTCCAACTCTGCCTGATCCAAATCCGCCTGGCTCATGGAGACGGAAGCCTCGGCTGTTTCATAGGCAGCCTGTGCATTGTCCAAGTCCAACTGGCTGGCGGCATTCTGTGCATACAAAGGACGAATACGTTCCAAATCTCGCTTGGCTTTCAACGCCTGTGCCTCATCTTTCTTTAATTGTGCACGAGCTTTATCCGCCTTTGCCCGATATTGATCCTGATTGATGACAAACAATACTTGATTTTTAGTTACATACTTACCTTCGGCGAAAAGCATACTTTCCAGATAACCTTCCACACGCGCACGAACCTCTACAAACTGTTGTGCACGAATGCGTCCTACATATTCACCAAAAATCTCCACATCACCCACTTCGGCAGGCTCCACAATTACGGTGGGCGCTTCCGGTTGTACTTTCTTCGGCCAAGTCAATATCAGATAACCGGCAAGCAACACCGCCATACAGGCTATCATCATTATTACCCTTTTCTTTCTCAGCTTCAATTCTTTTTTCGTAAAAAATAGTCTCATGCTTGTTTGTTTATTAAATTTAACCCTGTTTCTTTATTCAACGCAAACGCAGTGCCAAAGCCTGACAGGGTATTATTCTTATTATATAATAGTTTAGTTATCAACCATAAACACACATACAGGCTACCTATACCACACCTATATTCCACACCTATGCTGTGGAAATTCTCCACAAATGTAGAATTATTCTACGAACTGTTTCTCATTAAAAACACATAAAATCCCGTTTTTCCTCTCCATTCATTGAGAAAAACACTATCTTTACCGAAAATAATTCAATTTATTCACATAAAAAGTAAAGATTATGGCAAGTAGAAAAGTATTGAAAAAGAATGTCAACTATATCGCCGGCGAATTGTTTGCCGAATGTCTTATGAACAGCCTGTATGTACCCGGAACAGACAAAAAGAAAGCCGATGAACTAATGGCTGAAATCTTGAAAATGCAAGATGAATTCATCAGCCGCATCAGCCATACCGAACCGGGAAATGTAAAAGGTTACTACAAGAAATTCCGTTCTGATTTTAACGCAAAAGTAGACGAAATCATTGAAGCTATCGGTAACCTGAAATAACACAGAATGAAGAAAGGACTATATAGTTTTATCTACTATCGCCTGTTAGGGTGGAAAACGAATGTAACAGTGCCCAACTATGACAAATGCGTCATCTGTGCAGCACCACATACTTCCAACTGGGATTTGTTTATCGGTAAACTGTTTTATGGAGCCATTGGGCGAAAGACCAGCTTTATGATGAAGAAAGAGTGGTTTTTCTTTCCTTTGGGACTAATATTCAAAGCCGTTGGCGGCATACCGGTAGACCGAAGCCGAAAAAGCTCTTTAGTGGACCAAATGGCACGTAAATTTGCCGGCAGCAACCAGTTTCATTTGGCTATTACCCCGGAAGGAACGCGCAAGGCCAATCCTAACTGGAAAAAGGGATTTTACTTCATAGCACTGAAAGCACAAGTACCTATCATGCTGATCGGTATAGACTATCCTACCAAAACCATTACTTCCACCAAGGCAATAATGCCTACGGGAGATATTGAAAAGGACATGCATGAGATAAAACTCTATTTTAAGGATTTTCAAGGAAAGAACCCTGAGAACTTTTCAATCGGAACAATTTAAAAAGCGACCGGCAACGGCCTCCTATCAGAATGAACCGACTACGCGTCAGTATCCTGCAAACGGATATTGCTTGGGAAAATAAACAAGACAACCTCCGTCGTCTCCGCGAACAACTGGAAACACTTCGTGGAGCGACGGAGATTGTTGTTTTACCGGAAACATTCTCTACCGGATTCAGCATGAATACCGACAGGCTGGCAGAGCCGGTAACAGACAAGACAATCGCTACTTTGCGCCAATGGGCCGCGGAATGTCAGATAGCCCTTGCCGGAAGCTACATTTCCTGCGATGAAATTCCCGTTGCATCCGAGGATAATGAATTATCCTACAAACATCCGGCATACTACAACCGCGCTTTCTTCCTCACTCCCGAAGGGGAAAGTTATTTCTACGACAAACGTCACCTGTTCCGCATGGGGCATGAGACAGAACATTTTACGGCAGGCTCTCAACGTGCCGTAATCTCATACCGGGGCTGGAACATATTATTGCTTGTGTGTTACGACCTACGCTTCCCTGTGTGGAGCCGGAATGTAGACAACGAATACGACCTATTGATTTACGTTGCCAACTGGCCCGTCTCCCGGCGGAAAGTCTGGGACATACTCTTGCAGGCACGCGCACTGGAAAACATCTGTTACGTCTGTGGCGTCAACCGCATCGGTATAGATAACAATCAAATTCCATATAACGGCGGTAGCGTAATCTACTCCCATAAAGGTGAGCTGCTGGCTCATGTGCCCGATAATAGAGAAGGGACAGCCACCGCCGCACTTGAACTCACCGCATTGCAAACATTCAGAAAAAAATTTCCCGCATGGAAAGACGCGGACTCTTTCACTATCGTTTCAGATAATAATTCACAGTAGTCACTACGCGTATGCTTTTAATATAAGGTGTATTGGCATCTCTGTCCGATATGGAGAACTGCCCCTGCGAAGCATTCCGTATCTTGCCCAGACTGCTATCCGAGTCTTTTGCAAACTTCTCGGCAGCGGCACGAGCATTCTTCGTGGCTTCTTCTATCATTTGCGGCTTCACATCATTCAGACCTGTGAATTCATATACTACGTTATACCGGTAATCGCCTCCGCTAATGGCTATCCCCTGCTTCAGCAATTCAGCCTGCTCCGACATCAGTTGCCGCACCTTCTCTACATTCTTCGAAGTAACCGTAATTACGGATGTCGCATTATACCGATAAGCGATATCACGATTGCCATAGCGTTCGGCCTGCATATCTATCACTTCCGGAGGAGCTATACTGATTTCTTCTTTCGCAATGCCGTTACTCTCCAGAAATTTCACAATAGCTTTGTTTTTCTGCTCCATATTGGCATAAAGCAAAGAAGGATCATTCCCGATATCCTTATACATCAAAGGCCATATCACCTTATCGGCAGGGACTTCCATTTCAGCCAGACCTTTCACGCTGACAATACGTTCTTTGTCTATAAAATCATTGATACCGCATTTGATTGTCACTCCTAACAAGATCATACCGGCAGCGATAATGGCTGCTTCTATTTTCCACGTTTTCATACTCAATCGTTTTATAAGTTTATTAGTTAGTAAAACAAAATAACGAAATTAAAGTTTTCATGCTTTATAATCCTGATTAAAAGATATTAAATGGAAATCTCTTTAAACATTGCGTAGCTATTTTTAGAGTATTTAATAAAAATACCTAAATGTATGGAGTGCATCTTACCTAAAAAGTAGCTATTTTTGTCCGTCGAAACGAAGTCTGACGACCGATACGATTAATTTATTAACACTAACCCCTAAATCCTATGTTGACTCAACTCATCAACGCACGTATCTTGACCCCGCAAGGATGGCTCAAGGACGGTTCCGTACTTATCAGGGGCGGAAAAATTTTAGAAGTAACCAATTGTGATCTCGCCGTTATCGGAGCACAACTGATTGATGTGAAAGGAATGCATGTATTGCCCGGAGGCGTAGAAATCCATGCGCATGGCGGCGGAGGACGCGATTTTATGGAATGTACAGAGGATGCTTTCCGCGGTGCCGTCCAAACCCACATGAAATATGGAACCACCAGCATATTCCCCACCCTGTCCTCATCTACCGTACCGATGATTGAACAAGCGGCGGAGACTTGTACAAGGATGATGGCGGAAAAAGACAGCCCGATATTGGGTCTGCACCTTGAGGGTCACTATCTCAATATGGCAATGGCAGGCGGACAGATGCCCGAAAACATCAAAAATCCGGATCCCAATGAATATATCCCTATTGTAGAAAACTGGCACTGCATCAAACGCTGGGATGCCGCTCCCGAATTGCCCGGAGCCATGCAATTCGGCAAGTACATCACCGGGAAAGGAATTTTGGCCTCAGTGGCCCACACCCAAGCCGAATTTGAAGACATCCGTACCGCATACGAAGCCGGATATACGCACGCCACCCACTTCTATAATGCGATGCCCGGATTCCATAAACGTCGTGAATACAAATACGAAGGAACAGTAGAAAGTATCTACCTGATGGATGACATGACCGTTGAAGTAGTAGCCGACGGCATCCATGTACCGCCTACAATCCTGCGTCTTGTCTACAAGATAAAAGGCGTAGAACGGATGTGTGCCATAACCGACGCCCTGGCATGCGCTGCAAGCGACAACAAAGAGGCCTTTGATCCTCGCGTCATCATTGAAGACGGCGTGTGCAAACTAGCCGACCACTCTGCCCTTGCCGGTAGCGTAGCAACTATGGACCGGCTGATACGTACAATGGTACAGAAAGCCGATATACCTTTGGCAGATGCCGTACGTATGGTTTCCGAAACTCCTGCGCGCATCATGAATGTCTATGACCGCAAGGGATCACTCCAAAAGGGGAAGGACGCCGACATTATCGTTATGGACGAAGATTTGAAGATTAGAGCGGTATGGGCAATGGGTAAATTAGTGCCTGAAACCGATACTTTATCATAAAAATTACCTCAAAAGGATGCGAATGAACTTTGTTTTTCGTATTTTTGTTAAGTTTTGAACGAGCGAACAGCTTTAATCATTTATTAATAACCAAATTATTGTATGAAAACCAATCTTAGTTCTCAAATTACTCTCAACAGAGTATCCCCCAGGTATTATAGACCTGAGAACGCTTTCGAACGGTCGGTACTGACACGTCTCGAGAAAATTCCGACAGACATTTACGAATCTCCCGAAGAAGGAGCTAACCAGATTGCTTTGGACATTGCACAGGTGATTCGTGACAAGCAGAAAGCCGGACGCTTCTGCATACTTGCATTAGCAGGCGGTAACTCTCCGCGCAATGTCTATTCAGCCCTCGTGCGCATGCACAAAGAAGAAGGGCTGAGCTTCCGTAATGTAGTAGTGTTCAACCTTTATGAATATTACCCACTGGCATCGGATGCAGTCAACAGCAATCTTAATGCATTGAAAGAAATGCTGCTCGACCACGTAGACATCGATATGCAGAACGTATTCAGCCCCAACGGGACCATCGCCAAAGATACCATATTCGAATATTGCCGCTTGTACGAGCAACGCATTGAAAGTTTCGGCGGAATTGATGTGGCTGTATTGGGCATCGGACGTGTGGGAAACATAGGTTTCAACGAACCGGGGTCGCGCCTGAACTCCACCACCCGCTTAATCTTGCTGGACAACGACTCACGCAACGAAGCTTCCAAAATGTTCGGCAGCATCGAAAGCACTCCGGTAAGCTCCATAACAATGGGTGTAGCTACTATCCTTTCTGCCAAGAAAGTATATCTGCTGGCATGGGGGGAAGAAAAAGCCAAAATGGTGAAAGAATGTGTGGAAGGCAATGTGACGGATACAATTCCTGCATCCTACCTGCAGACGCACAACAATGCCCACATCGCTATCGATCTTTCTGCTGCCGCCAACCTGACACGTATCCAGCGTCCTTGGCTGGTGACTTCCTGCGAATGGAACGACAAGCTGATTCGCAGCGCCATCGTCTGGCTGTGTCAACTGACCGGAAAACCGATTTTGAAGTTGACCAACAAAGACTACAACGAAAACGGCTTAAGCGAATTGCTTGCCCTTTACGGTTCGGCATATAATGTAAATATCAAGATTTTCAACGATCTGCAGCACACCATCACCGGCTGGCCGGGTGGAAAACCGAATGCAGACGACACCTATCGTCCCGAACGAGCGAAGCCATATCCCAAGCGCATCATTGTGTTTTCTCCGCATCCGGATGATGACGTTATATCCATGGGTGGCACCATCCGCCGCTTGGTAGAGCAGAAACATGACGTGCATGTGGCATACGAAACCTCCGGTAACATTGCCGTAGGCGATGAAGAAGTAATCCGCTTCCTGCATTTCATCAACGGCTTCAATCAGATCTTCAACAACAGCGAAGACCAGATTATCAACGAAAAATATACGGAAATCCGTAACTACCTGAAGGATAAGAAAGACGGTGACATGGATACTCGTGACATCCTGACTATCAAAGGTCTGATCCGTCGTGGTGAAGCACGCACCGCCTGCACCTATAACAATATCCCGCTGGATCACTGCCACTTCCTCGACTTGCCGTTCTATGAAACCGGTAAGATTCAGAAGAACCCCATCAGTGAAGCCGACGTGGAAATCGTACGCAACCTGCTGCGCGAGGTGAAGCCTCACCAAATCTTCGTTGCCGGTGACCTTGCCGACCCGCATGGAACACACCGCGTTTGTACGGACGCTGTATTTGCCGCTATCGATCTGGAAAAGGAAGAAAGCGCCAAATGGCTGAAAGATTGCCGTATATGGATGTATCGCGGTGCATGGGCAGAATGGGAAATTGAAAACATTGAAATGGCAGTACCTATCAGTCCGGAAGAATTGCGTGCCAAACGTAACTCCATCCTGAAGCACCAAAGCCAAATGGAAAGCGCACCTTTCCTCGGTAATGATGAACGCCTGTTCTGGCAACGCAGCGAAGACCGTAACCGCGGTACAGCCGCACTGTACGACAGTTTGGGACTTGCATCTTACGAAGCGATGGAAGCATTCGTAGAATATATTCCGCTGTAAATCTTTGCAGAAACATCAATTAAAGAGTGGGAGGCTTATCGCTTTCCACTCTTTTTTATTCAGATAAAACATAAACTTAATAAATAATCAATGAAAATATGCATTATCTGTAATGAAAAACTTATCTTTGCTTTTACAGAAAACATTAAATCACTAAACATTAAAAAAAGAACGCCATGTACACTATACAAGCTAATCCCAGCGGAACCCGTAGCCTGGAAATATCAGAAGAGAACCTTGTCACCATTGAGAAATATGGACTCTTCCGCCACCTCATCGACAGTAACGGTATCGTGGACGAAACCGTACTCGACAAACTCAAACTGAATATCCGTTCCCTCATCGCCTCGCAAGAGGAAGACAGCAAAGATCTGCTCGATCTCTGCATCGATGTCATCTATCACAACAACATGAAAGCTTTCGGATTGCAACAGCTTATCAAGCTCTATCTGCAATGGCTTCCCCAGCAAGAAACAGTAGAAGAGGAAGAGGATAAATGAAAACGATTGATACACGCGGGCAAAAACTTTACAGCCCTCTTATCCCCGCCATAAAGGCCATGTGCGAAGCCGGAAAAGGCGAAAAGCTGGAAATCATAATGGATGACCCAGCTGCCTTCAGCGATTTGAAAGAATATCTTGCCGAACAAAAGATCGGTTTTCGCGAAATTTATGACGGCGAACAGATGACGGTACAATTTTGCGTATCTTTGTACCCATGAAAGAATATAGACTGACAGACTGGTTGCCTACAACCAAGAAAGAAGTAGAACTACGTGGATGGGATGAACTTGATGTAATCTTGTTTAGCGGTGACGCCTATGTGGATCATCCGTCGTTCGGAGCAGCCGTTATAGGACGCATACTCGAAGCGGAAGGACTGCGTGTGGCAATTGTTCCCCAACCTAACTGGCGCGATGATTTGCGGGATTTCAAGAAACTGGGACGTCCCCGTCTTTTCTTTGGTGTCAGTGCAGGATGCATGGACAGCATGGTCAATAAATATACTGCCAACAAACGTCTGCGCAGTGATGATGCCTATACTCCTGATGCACGTCCGGATATGCGCCCCGAATATCCTTCGATAGTCTATACCCAAATACTGAAAAAGCTATATCCCGATGTTCCCGTTATATTAGGCGGCATTGAGGCCAGTATGCGCCGGCTGACGCATTACGACTACTGGCAAGACCGCGTACGCCCAAGTATCCTTGTAGACAGCGGTGCTGACGCATTGACATACGGTATGGGTGAAAAGCCCATTGTGGAACTTGTGAAAAGATTAAATCAGCAACAGTCTATTTTCGATATACCTCAACTGGCTTATCTCACTAAAGAGGTTCTTCCGCAGGAAGGAGACATCATCCTTTTCCCGCACGAAGAATGTTTGAAAGATAAGAAAAAACAGGCTGCAAACTTCCGCCATATCGAAGAAGAGAGCAATAAATATGCCGCTTCGCGCATATTACAAACCATAGGCAAACAAACCGTTGTCGTAAATCCGCCTTACCCTCCTTTAACGGAAGCGGAACTCGACCGTTCTTTCGACCTGCCCTATACACGCCTTCCGCACCCCAAATACAAAGGAAAACGCATACCGGCATACGACATGATTAAGTTCTCCGTCAATATTCATCGGGGATGCTTTGGCGGTTGTGCTTTCTGCACCATCTCGGCACATCAAGGAAAGTTCATCGTCAGCCGCAGCAAGGAAAGTATCCTGAAAGAAGTAAAAGCCGTCATGGGACTGCCGGACTTTAAAGGATACCTTAGCGACTTGGGAGGTCCTTCTGCCAATATGTATAAGATGCGAGGGAATGACGAAAACATATGCAAGAAGTGTAAGCGTCCTTCATGTATTCACCCTAAAGTATGCCCTAATCTGAACACAGATCATGGTCCGCTGCTCGATATTTATCATGCGGTAGACAGCTTGCCCGGCATCAAAAAATCGTTCATTGGCAGCGGTGTACGCTATGACCTGTTATTACATCAGAGCAAAGATGCCGGAACCAACAAAAATACGCAGGAATATACTCGTGAACTCATAGCACGCCACGTAAGTGGTCGGCTCAAAGTCGCCCCGGAGCATACCTCGGAACGTGTGCTCAACATTATGCGCAAACCGCCGTTCAGCCAATTCGGAGAATTCAAGAAGATATTCGACCGGATCAATCGTGAAGAAGGTCTGCGCCAGCAGCTCATTCCCTACTTCATCTCCAGCCACCCCGGTTGCAAAGAAGAAGATATGGCGGAACTTGCCGTTATCACCAAACGGCTGGATTTCCATTTGGAACAAGTACAGGACTTTACTCCTACCCCCATGACCGTTGCTACCGAAGCATGGTATACAGGGTTCCACCCTTATACGCTGGAACCCGTATTCAGCGCCAAGACACAGCGTGAGAAGCTGGCACAGCGCCAATTCTTTTTTTGGTACAAACCGGAAGAACGGAGAAATATCATCAACGAACTGCGCCGGATAGGACGACAGGATTTGATTGACAAACTGTACGGAATGCGATGATGCAACCGAACTTGATGAAGAGAACACGATTTCTGTAACCGTTATGTTTATTTTTTATGCAAACAAAACATATTCCCTCCTCAACGGGCAGCGTAATAAGTGTCAATCATCGTCGCCTGACGGGCAGCAGCTAGCCCCTGCGCGTCCAATATTACAGTCATAGCTTCACCATTGGGCAGTGCCATTTGCGCTGTACCATTCTCGTTCATTTTCAACAGTTCGGCAGTATTGCCTTCAAACTCAACATTCCAAGTACTCTGTTCCTGGTCATAAAATAATTCCATAACCATAGTTTCACCCTCTTTTTGAACGGAATAACCATTTTCCAGCGTCTTTACAAGATAATTTCCGTTTTCACCTTTCACTTTCTTCACATCACCAACACCCGCCATCGGATTGCTACCACTCCAGAATTCAATGGAATTGATTACCAACGCATCTGCCAAATAACAGATTCCATATACAGGAATCACATTGCAAGCAAGGAAAACCAACTCATTCACAAACTTGGTGCTGATATTGCGGTTCCAGTTCAATAACTTCCCATGCAGGGCGAAAGAACCGATACAAGATGAAAACAAAAACGCACCACAAACCAACAAGGCTACAACCTGTTTCAAATTACTTTTTCTCATAATTACCATTTGTTTTAATTTATACTAGGGTAATGGAAATATTCCGACACCCATATTTATCATTACTTAAATGCTACTTTTTTTCAGGGACAACGCAACATTACGCTCCACCTCCCAAACACCGGTTTCAACAATCCGCATCTCGGAAATACCTCTGAACAAGCGGTCAATATCCTCGCGGCATACTATTCCACTCAAACTGAGGGCACGAGGGGCCAACAGTACACAAAAATTCAAAATTCCCTCTTCCACTGTACAGTACAGCATACATTGTCCTTTCATTTGTCTCATCTCCGCCTCAGGGAATTTACGGACCAAATGTCCCAACCGGTCAAATACCAGAATAATACAATGCAAATGTATATCTTTCAATTCGGATCCATCAAGCACCAGGCATATCTGGCAATTCCGCCTTGCTTTTATTCTCCGAAGTCTATGGCCATACTTTATGCTCAGATAAAAGCCCCCTATGATCATAAATAAAAATCCTATTACAATGATTAACGTCATATATGCTTTCCTTTATTTTATTATTAAGGTTCATACTGCATGGTTACATTTACCATATTTTCCAATACAATAATCGATTATTGCAAAGATAAGACATCTGTGTATATACTCCGTCCGAAAATCAAGGGACAAAAGGTGGACTAACCCGATAAATCTCATCAAATACTTGTGAGATATGTAAGTGGACATTACCTTTGTGCTCATTAGGTAACAAGCAGCAAATAAGCCAAATGAACAGAACAAACAATAGGATAATCCTATTATTCACTCTCTTTATAGTCTCCTTTTTTCCTACCGCCTCCTCACAAACTCCCGCCATAGAGAATTTGGAAAAGGAGTTGGCAGCGCACAACCGTATAGACACCACAAGGGTGAATCTCCTCAACAAATTAGGGTACGAACTCTATGCCATTGACTCCGGTAAAGCCGGAGAGTATGCCCAAGAAGCGCAAAAAATCTCCACCAGACTGAACTACCCTGCAGGGGAAGCTGCCAGCTTATGGGTTACGGGACTGATAATAAGAAACACACCGAAAAAAGCATTGGAACACTTTGAAAGGGCGCTGGGCATAGCCGAACGTATAAAAGATCCTACCAGCATCTGCAACTATCTTCTTGCTATCAGCTCCATTCAAAAAGCTATGGGGAACATCAAAGCCAGTGACGAAGCCATAGAAAAAGGACTACAGGCAAGCACTGTATTAAAAGATCCGGACATACGCATCAAATTGCTATACAACTCCGCCACTAATCTGACAAGTAAGGGGCAATATTTGCAAGGCATCGAAAAGCTGCAGGAAGTAATCAACCTATCTATTCAAAGCAACAACAAAATAATGCTGGCAAAAGCCCAATCAAGCATAGCAACTACCCTAAACAGACAAGGCGACCCACTGCGTGCTTTGGAATATTACCTAAAGGGACTGCGCATCTACGAGGAACTGAATGACCGGCGAGGCATCTGTGGGTTGCTTATCAACATGGGAAATATCAAATCGGAACAAAAAGAACACGAAGCCGCTCTAAACGACTTCAAACGAGCATTGCAGTTAGGCAAGGAACTAGACGATCCTTATCTGATTTCTGCCTGCTATGCCAACATAGGTAACATATACAAACGTCTGCATCACCCTGACGCGCTGCATTATATGCAAGAAGGACTCCGAACATCAGCCGGGATCAATATCGGGCTGAGTGTCAACCTGCTGATAAATATCAGTTGCATCTATATAGAACAGGAAAAGTACGACAAAGCACAAGAGAACCTCACGCAAGCACTCGGCATGGCGCAACAAGCAAAAATAGAACATGCACATGGTGAAATCTTACGCCTGCTTGGCACGCTGTACTATGCCCGCGAACAGTATGTTCGCGCACTGGACTATGCCAACCAAGCCTTGCAAACAGGTCGTAAAATCAACTACATGGAACTTAACAAGCACACCCAAAAATTGTTGGCTGATATCTATGAAAAGACCGGAGACTTCAAAAGGGCTTATAATGCCCACGTGCTGTGCAAACAACTAAACGACAGCCTTCTCAACGAAAAGAATATTCGCCGGATGGCTTTAATGGAAAGTTCCTACAAATATGAAAAAGAGATACAGAAATATGAGTTGGAACAGGCCAACCAAAAGTTACAGATACGCAACCAGCGCTATATTATCTTCTTTCTCATTTCCGCCACGTTACTCATCATCATCCTTACTACACAGCTATACCGTTCCAGCCGCCTGAAAAAGAAAGTTCTTAAACTGGAAGTGGACCAAGCCAAAAGAAAGTTGGAGTACAGCCAAAAGGAAATGACATCCGCCACTCTAAAACTGATACAAAATGCCGAATGTGACAGCTACTGTATAAAGATGTTGGAAAATCTGGAAAAAGGAGATGATGAAGAGAAGCATAAGCGCATACGCTCTCTTATCAACTACTACAAAAGCAAGTCAACGTATGCCAACTGGAGAGAGTTTGAAACTCTATTCCTCGAAGTCAACACCAGCTTCTACGACAAGCTGAACGAGCGCTTCCCTACCCTTACCAACAATGAGCGCAAACTATGCGTCTTTCTGAAACTGAATATGAGCAACAAAGACATCGCCCAAATCACTTTCCAATCCGAAGAGGCTCTAAAAAAAGCGCGTCTGCGGTTACGCAAAAAAATGGGATTGGAGCGGATGGACAATTTGGCAGGAGTCATACAAAACCTATAAGAGGAACTGTTGTTTTTCACTCCTCCACCTGCATTGCCACAATCTCCTGCAATACCGCCACAGCCTCCTCAACAGTTGTTACATCTTTCACGACCATACTCCGCTTGTTGTTTTGTTCGCGCAAGTCGCAACGGCGAGTATATTTCATCATATAGGCAATGATCTTTCCAAAGGCCTGACTTTGATAGTAAGGACTATCCGGATTGGAAACAAAAAACAACGTCATACGGCCGCCTTTCAGAAACACCTTCTCTGTTCCCAAACGCGCTGCAAGACGACGCAAGGGAACAATACGGAGCAACTCTTCCGTTTCGGGAGGAATAGGCCCGAAGCGGTCTTCAAGACGAGCACGAAAGGCATCCACATCTTTGTCCAGTGTCAGGCTGTCCAGCTCGCGATAGAGCAACATACGCTCACTGCTTCCGGTGACGTAGGTGGCAGGCAGCAACAGTTCAAGATCACTTTCTACTTGGCACTCGTCTACGAACTGTTCTCCGCTAATAGTTCCATCACCTTTCAGTTCTTCGGCATAAAGATCTGCAAACTCATCGGTTTTGAGTTCATGCACAGCCTCAGATAATATTTTCTGATAAGTTTCGTAACCAAGGTCGGCAATGAAACCGCTTTGTTCCGCACCCAGCATATTGCCGGCACCGCGAATGTCAAGATCCTGCATGGCAATATGAATACCACTGCCCAGATCGGAGAAGTTCTCAATGGCTTGCAGACGACGTTTGGCTTCCGGTGTAAGTGAGGACAAAGGAGGAGCCAGCAAATAACAAAAAGCTTTCTTGTTGCTACGCCCCACACGACCGCGCATCTGATGCAAGTCGCTCAACCCGAAGTTTTGCGCCTGATTGATGATAATGGTATTGGCATTCGGGATGTCAATGCCACTCTCTATAATAGTTGTGGCAAGCAATACGTCATAGTCATAGTTGACGAAATCAAGGATGATTTTTTCCAGTTCGGCCGGTTCCATTTGCCCATGCCCGATGCAGATACGGCAATCGGGGATATTACGCTCTATCATCGCTTTTAGTTCCACAAGGTTGGAGATGCGGTTGTTCACAAAGAACACCTGCCCGTTCCGGCTCATTTCAAAGTTGATGGCATCGGTGATAATCTCGTCATTAAAAGTATGCACTTCCGTTTGAATGGGGTAACGGTTGGGGGGTGGAGTCTGTATCACACTCAAGTCACGCGCTCCCATCAGTGAGAACTGCAAAGTACGGGGAATGGGAGTAGCCGTCATTGTCAGGGTATCTACGTTTACTTTCAATTGGCGTAGTTTCTCCTTGACAGAGACGCCGAACTTCTGCTCTTCATCAATAATCAGCAAACCGAGGTCCTTAAACTTTACGTCTTTGCCCAGAATGCGGTGAGTGCCGATAAGGATATTTACCTCACCTCCTGCCAGACCCTTGACAACGGCTTTGGCCTGTGCCGCTGTACGGGCACGACTCAGATATTCCACCCGGCAGGGCAAGCCCTTCAGACGTTCCTTGAAAGTCTGGAAATGCTGATATGCAAGAACAGTAGTAGGTACAAGAACGGCAACCTGCTTATTGTCCGCCACAGCCTTGAAAGCGGCACGTACGGCAACCTCGGTCTTACCGAACCCTACGTCACCGCACACCAAGCGATCCATTGGGCGGGTACTCTCCATATCGGCTTTTACATCGGCAGTCGCCTTGCTTTGATCGGGCGTATCTTCATAAATAAAAGACGCTTCCAGTTCCCGCTGCAAAAAACTGTCCGGACTATATTGAAAACCTTTTTCTTCACGCCTCTGCGAATAGAGTTTTATCAAATCGCGGGCTATATCCTTAATCTTGGTCTTGGTACGGTCTTTCAGTTTCTCCCAGGCACCGGTTCCAAGTTTGTTGAGACGAGGCGCTTCGCCCTCTTTTCCTTTGTATTTGGAAACCTTATGCAAAGAATGAATAGAGACAAAAACCACATCGTCATTCTGGTAAACCAGACGCATCACTTCTTGCGTAGTATCTCCGTTGGGAATACGTACCAATCCAGTGAAACGTCCCACACCATGGTCTGTATGCACTACGTAATCTCCGGGAGTAAACTGATTCAATTCCTTCAAGCTCAAGGCTACCTTACCGCTACGGGCCTTGTCGCTTTTCAGATTGTATTTATGGAAACGGTCGAACAACTGGTGATCGGTAAAGATACAGAGACGCAAAGCATCATCCGCAAAACCTTCATGCAAAGTGCGCTCTACGGATGTAAAAGAGATGTTATCTCCCCGGTCTTCAAAGATAGCACGAATACGTTCGGTCTGCTTCAAACTGTCACTGCATATATAAAGAGCATAATTACGAGAAAGATAGTCGTGAAAACTTTCCGCCACCAGGTCGAAGTTCTTATGGAAGATTGGTTGCGCAGTAGTGTTGAATGTCACTGTCGCATCCGGCGTTCCGGTAGGTTTCGTCCCGAACTCAATGCGACGGAAATCAAGTGCTCGTAAAGTAAATTCTCCCCCATCAATCAATTTGCCATCCAAAGAAATCAAACCGTTTTCCTCAGCTTCGCGAGCGGCAATGGCTTGTGCGGTAAGCGCTTCATCGTGAACAGTCTGAATACGCTCACGCAACCAAAGAAAATCCTTCATTGCCAACAGAGTGTCCGGCTGAAGGAAATCCAAAAAAGAAACCATTCCTCCATTACCCCTTTGTTCCAGACTATGGCTCAAATCGGGAACTATGACAATATTCTCCTTCTTCTCTTTCGACAGTTGGCTCTCCACCTCAAAAGTACGAATGCTCTCCACTTCATCCCCAAAAAAATCTATACGGAAAGGGAACTCGGACGAAAAAGAAAAAACATCGATAATGCTACCGCGTACGGCATATTGTCCCGGTTCGTACACGTAGTCCACATACTCGAAACTGTAACTACGCAATACTTCCGTAACAAAGTCCATATCGACCTTCTCACCCAGATGGAGTTTCAGGGTCTTGTCTCCCAGCTCCTTACGGGAAACGACCTTCTCAGCCAACGCATCCGGATAGGTAACCACGCAAAGTCCCTCCTCTCCTTTCTGCAAGCGGCTCAACACTTCCGTACGGAGAATTTCGTTTGCAGCATCTTTCTGCCCATACTTTATGGCGCGACGGAAAGAAGAGGGGAAAAACAATACCTGTTCCGTTCCCAAAATCTGTGTCAGGTCATGATAGAAATACCCGGCTTCCTCCAAATCGCCGAGAATAAAAACAAACGGACATTCCACCCGTTGTACCAATACGGACGAAAACAGTGAAGCGGCAGAAGCACACAAACCGCTACAATACAGATGCCGGACCGAATTATCCTGCAATAACCTGTACATGCCTTCTACATTGGGATGGGCGGCGTATAATTGTTGTAGTTCGGTAATAATCATTGCTATCTTTTTTAGTTCACCGCAGATTACACAAACTCACACAGATTAAGGGATCTGATAATCTGTGTAAACCTGTATGCCCCGTTGTGAATTTCCGTTGCAAAAATACATAAATAATCCTTAGTTTTATCTGTAAGTACAGGAAACAAAAAATAAAAAGATCCCATTCTTTACCTCGCCAGGTTATAAGAATGGGATACTACAAACAAAACAAACAACAAGGCTATCTGTCACAGACAGCCATTGTACATGATTACTTGTCAAAGTGATTTTATGTATTTTTTTCTCTAATTAGAACAAGTTTTTCTGTATTCTGCACCAAATCTGGCAGACTTGTATCCGTATGATAAATTACAGTAGAAGTTCCCTCCGTTTTACGATAATGAACCTGCACTTGTACAGTAGCCCAGTCGTACTGATACTCCGGTTTTAGTTTTAAAGAGAATTTACCTTCCTCATCAATTATCATCGTGCCGATACGAGTGCCATCACCGCTACGTTCAAAAGTTACAAACGCCCCAGCCGGTACAGGATATTCTTGTGCGGCGCTCTCATCTTCCTTATAGTATATAGTACCAGTCATCGGACTATTAGTCAATTGTACTGTTTGCGTATTGAAAGTGACAATTTCTTTTTCTGCTGAAATTGTGATATCACCGGCACTCACAATTTTATTTGTCTTAAAGACCAGCGTCCTTCTACCGTCTGTACCGTAATTATCTTCTTCCGCTTTCGTCTTAGCTACCTGATAAATGGTTCGCTGTGCTTCAGCAGTAATCTTTCCGGCATACTTCCGATTCTCCTCCGCTGTTTCATCAAACTCTAGCATCGGAGCATCAATATAAATTTTGAAAGGAGTTCCATAAGGATCAACGTTCTTCTTGTCAGCAGCCTCAAACTCTTCAATATTGAAAGTAAGTGTCACCTTTTGTCCCGGCTGATAGGTTATAGATCTCTGGCCATTATTAATTTCCATTCCAAAATCAAAAGCCCGGTAATTAGCCAACTCAAACGTCGTAGACTTGTACATGACCACATCTCCTTCAGGTGTACCAGTCGCTCCCGGATAGGTAGAGATACGGACTACTTCTGCAGATTCCGGCGTATTTGTCTTCATGAATGTATTATACCTTTTCTGTCCCTGAGTAATTGGAGTAAACAAGAATACACGTCCTCCTGTATCCCATAAATCCTCGTCTACCGGTTCAAAGTTACATTCCTTATCATCAATCATGCCCAATTCCTCTAGTTCCTTATCAGTATAATGATCCAAATACCTGGAATAGAACATGAACTGATTATCCCGTCCCGTAGCTTGAGAAAACTCATAAAGCATATCTACTCTATAATTTACTTTTCTAGGAACTAACAGATATTTTACGTTTAAATCTCCATATTGAAGAGTATTGAGTACTTCAATGGTTCCAACTTCCGAATTGGAAAATGTAAAGAATTTCGTTACCGTTGCAAAATGTCCCGATTCTATCGATACTTGGCTAGCTTCCGTTTTCATCAAGTCTGTTTTGAAATAAACGCGCTGTGTACCCGGTTCTTGAGCAACAAAAGTATATTTAAAGCCAATCGGTTCTCCGTCTATTTCAATATCCTCGCCCCACTCTTCTTTACTGGCAGATGTACGATTAATTACATCCAATTTGTTTAGAGCCTCATCAGGAGTGAGTTGGTTGGCACCGATTCTTACCGTCATAGGAAACAACTCAGCCGGAGTATTTTGAGGAATATTGAACATCAACGTTACACCTTCACCATATTCATTACCGTTCAACTGTGTAGTCACCCACGCAGGAGTAAACTCCATTTCCTTCATAAAAATCACCTTAATTGTCCGTTGCAGTTTGCCTTTTTTCACAAGAATAGTACCTTCTCGCTTTATGTTGTTACCCAACGATAGCAGTTCTATACCGATTGTGCCTTGTCCTGTAGATATGTCATAGTTATTTGAGATGCCCGGTGCAGCTACATTATTATCCATCCACGTTACTGTCGGCTTTTCTGCTTCCGACACCGGTTTCATCGGATCAGTATCTGTTCCATAAGTATATTTCAAGACCTTCTGACGTCCTTGTGCACCTTCTTCACCACTATCGTATACAACAAAAGTTTCATCAACAATCAGTTTATGCTCTCCATCAGACACTTCCGGAATATCTTCATCAATCGAAATCCAAATATTATTAACAGGGGGAGTGTTCAAAGCTGCCTTAAAGGTCGGCACACCATTCTCTAAATTACCGGTAATTTTAATTTTATAGTGATGGTTACGAATAATAGAAAGAGGCTCCTGAGTATTTCCATCTAACAGAGACACCCGGTAATACAACTCGGCATCAGGATTATTTTGGGGATATCCCCGAAACACAACATACATTTGGTCGGCAGACGGATTATCACTCTCAAAGACATATTCCGTATCGGTTTCATTTACCTCGGTCGGATCTGTAAACTTGGTGCGATCATTGGGCAATGACAGATAATTGGAAGTATTGCTCCAGTCAAACTTTTTAGTTTCAGTATTAAATGGCGCTACCGTACCAAAGGCATAACCATTACATACAGCAAAACCTGTCACTACAAATAAATCTCCACCATCAAATGTTATCTTAGCCTGATTCCGGTACAAAGGTACAGTTTTATCCGGTAATGTATTCTGAATGTAATCGTCCAATTCTTGATTATCCGGGCACTCTACACGTCCCCAATAAACCAACATGCTCGATGACGAGATTAATCCTGGAATAATACTATTCTCATGGCGTCCTACATTGCCTTGTTCATTAAACGACTCCAGATTTTGGTTGGCCACAAAGTGTATAATCTTTGTAAACTTCGGAACAACAGCTTCAAATGTGCCACTCAACATATCCTGATTAACAGTCTGTTCGGGCGTTACGCGTGAGATAAAATCTCCTGCCTTATCAAAACAAAACATAGAGAGTTGCTGAATACCCAATCCATCAGGGTCCGCATTGCGGGTTGTCACCTGTGCCATTTCCGGTACTTGCGTCCGAAAAGTAACAAGCAGATGATCATCATCCACTTTAGTACGGTTATCTACAAACGTATCCTCTGTACAAGCCGCCATTATTCCAATGGCAGCCAGTAACCATATATATGCAATCTTTTTTATCATAGTTCATTATTATTTAGATTCACCGTCTTTGTAAGCATCACGAATGCAACGGATAGCTTGATCTCTCGGGTTGGTAGTTCCTGGTTTTGCAACAAGCCCACTTGCACTCCAATATCGGTTACCACTTAAAACTACATCCATTGCATCAGAGTTATCCTGATATTTATAGATAATCTTGATTTCAGCCTCTGTTGGCAGACGCCAATCATGATAGGCTACTACATTCTTGTTATTCGTTCCATTTCCTCTATTGGTAACCTCTACATACTGTTCACAATGACTTGCAGCCTGCTCTATGGAATTTGCAGCCTGTACCGCTCCCAACTGTGAAGCAATCATAAAGGAAGGAGACACGATTTTTTTATTATCTTCTCCTCCATCAGTTTTACCATTGGTAATACGAGGAAGCCCTAATACATAATCTGCTCCTTCTGGTGTAGACGTTATCTGCACGTGATACATACGAGCGTTATCTAGATCAAGGTTAGCATTATCAGTTGTGGCACTAGAAGCCCTATTGCCCCAAGTATAATATCGCACTGAACACTTTCCTGTATCATTTTGATAATTTGCTGCCACTTTAGATGTAAAAAAACAAGCGTCTCCACCAACTGTTTTTGAATTTGAATAGTTCCACCCGTTACCATTCCAATTTGCACTCACATATCTTGAACCTCTATTTAGAAAAGTAGTTGGTTCCGGATATTGAGCGCTTTTAAAATCATCCCTATACGAATACCACCCCTGCGTATTTGTCACATACTCTAACGGATACTGCTCTATTACAAGCTTCTTTGTAATACCATCCTTATTAGTTATAGACACCACAATATATCTCACCGACAGCGAATTTTCCGGTAATACACTGTGCACAGTCACCTTACCATTCAACTCAGGAGAAGTAGTTATGAGAACTTCAGGATCAGATACTGTTTGTTTCTGTCCGAACTTATTAATGATATATACCTCTTCTATATGAATATCACTTTGTTCTATCATTGAAGATGTAGCAAAAGCCACTGTTGAATCGTCTGTTGCATTGTTGATGCGCAATGTATCCATGCTTAATGCAAGATATTGAGGATGGTCCATGTCTCCACCAATTTCAATATCAGCAGATACCCACTCCTGTACCTTGAAAAAAGCCGGTTGTAAGGTAATAGGTTCATCCGGTTCTTTTGCTCCAAGCGCATCCACCTTAATGGATGTAAAATAAGAGTGATTACGCTTCAACTGATGATTGTTATTTCCACTCAAAGGTATCTTATAATAATTATCATACTGTATTTCCGTTTGGGAAGGATCTCCGGCCTGGTAGCTGAGCGGAATCCTTACAATTAAATAACTCTCATGCGTCAAAGCTTCCTTGCCTTCCCAGTTGTTAGAATATGAATACACAGTAATTCCTACTCGCTTAAACGTTTCCTTTCCATCTGAACCCACTGCTTTATCTAAATGCTCTACACCGACAGCAGAATTACCTATGTTAGTAAACAACTCTCCCGAATCGAACTTGTCTTCGTCATCCGGCTGCAAAATAGAAGTACTATTGGCAAAGTTCACAACCCGACGCAATACCTGTCCGCTTGTCGAAGTATTGTCGAGCGGCAGAAATGAAGCGTGTTCCCCACAAGTCAGTATGATTGTAACTTTAGCTGCCGCACGACGCAATTCAACATTCACTTCCGTATTCTGCTTAAAATTATTGTCGTTCAATATCACAGGAGTGGAATGCCCATCCATCATAAAAGTTTCCGGAACATCAGCAACACCTGCTTCCATTCCCGTAACATGTATATTGTTTGTTGTGACACGAAGAGCTTTCAAGTCGTTCAAATCAGCAAGAGACTGATCCTTAATTTGTGTTTGAATATCAGCCTCACTGAACTCTGTGCAATTTGCCACCGCATAAATTGTATAGTCAACATTCGGATCAAAATCACGTTTCGTTTTCCCTAAAGTCACTTTGTCATCGGCTCCACCAGTTGAGATACGTTCATAATAATCAATCATATCATTTTTTAGAACAAACACATCAATATGTGTCACAGCTTTCTCCACATCTGTCGGTGTAGTATAGTCCTCTTGACTGCTTACGCGCGTCATAGAATGTCCCGCATCCGAAAAAGATAAAACAATTTTATCTTGCCCTTGTCCCATATCCACTATCAGTTCATCATTCTGACATCCGGCTAAAGTTCCCAACAGAACCAACAGAACTACATTTCTTATAAATTGGAAATATTTCATAGTAAACGTATTTTATTTCAGAATTAATTGAGAGCATTCTGGGTTATCGTAATAAAATCACCTCCCCCAGGAAAATCAAGATCTTGGTTAATTAATAAATTACTGTTAGCTTCTCCCCACATCACAGATTTTATGGTCAACCGAGTAACTCTTTCCTCAATAGTATTCGGATTTTTAGCCGTAACCTTCAGTATGTGGTCTTTTCCGTCCGCAGTAGTTGTATCCCCACTCTCTCCTTCACTTGCCTTTTTGCCATCAACCCAAAGAGTAAAATCTTGGGCATTGTCAATACTTGCAACCCATATCTGACCTACCGGCGCACTCATATTGAATAGGAAAGTAGCACCTTCTCCATTAACAGCATCCTCACCCGTATGATCTATATCATAGTTTATCTTACAGTAGTCATCACCAACCTCTGACGCAGACGCAGTAAAAGAATGTGTCGGATGCCCCCATTCAACCGTATAATCGCCACCATTCTCCCAATCGGCAACATTATATACAATACTCACAATACCATCCACCCCTATCCTATTCAATACATAATAACAAGCATTACGCTCTATATCGGGCAGATAGATTAACTTTTCAGACTGGCTTCCAGCAACACTGTATGTCACTTTCAACACATACCCCTTCCCATCGGTGTCATTTGCGCCTTGCTGATTCGGATTGTTCGAGCCATAATAATTCTCAAACATATAAGCGGAAGCAGAAAGCACATCTGTAAAAGCAGCAGATATTTTTTCCGGATTCTTCTTGTCCTCCGGAGTGTAACTGTTATATTCATCATCTGTCACAACTTTATCAATGCTGACTGCACCTCCGTTTATTAAACTAAAACCATACTGCCAACTATGCGGCACATTCTTCAAATTCTCACTCTCATGTCCGGGAGCAAACATATAGCTATAATCCTGCAATCCACTTGGCAATATCTCAACCTGCATCACCTCTAAATCGATATCAGGTTCTTTCGCCGCAAAGTACATACCCAGTTTGGCGACAGAACGTTCCAGCTCAAATTCAATCGGACCGCCAGTCCACATCCAATGCTCTGAATGTACTTCACTTTCCTTTATGTCGTTTGGATTAATCATCACATCTTTCACCGTCACCATAGGCAATGCAGTACGAGGATTATTCAATTCACGAAAACAATAATTTTCCAATTGCATACGAGTCATATCCGGACTCCATGCAGGGGAATTATAAACACTGACCGTTTCCTCATTAGCAACTAAATAAAAAGATATCGGCTCCTCCAAAAAAGACATGGTTGGAATATCCAAATCCATGGAAAAAGATAGTTTTCCACCATCCACTACCAAATTCTTATCATTACCATAGAAATAACCGACTTTCCTTTCTCCATAAAAGGCATATACACGTAACGTATTTATTGCACTCTCTATATCAACATTAATATCCGATCCGCCTGCACGTGTATCCACATTCATCGTCATACTTATATTGCGCGTCTCTGCCACTACCGGGTTATCTTCTTTAATACACCCTTCTAACGTCAGCAAGCCAACAAGAAGCAATAATCCTATATACAATACTCTTTTCATAGTCGTCCATTAAAATTCGGGTTTCACATCTACTATATACCAGTCGGGAACGGTTATCACCGCACCTATGGATTTGAACTCAATACGGATAGGTATCAGCGCTTCATGTTTAGTCAGGTCTATCACAGGATTGGCAGCCAAGAAATCGGCCAAGTTTATATGAGCCATATTTTTGCCGTTGGCATCGGTGAGATCCAGATTCACATTCTCATGGTCGGTATGTCTCATTATATTAAAGCGTGCCAGCATGGTATGCTTTTCCGCATTATTTTCAGTTTCCGGATAATAAGTAACAATGCTGCCACAGGCATTGTTGCTGAAGTTTGTCATGGAAGACAGCCCGCTCATGCTCAGTGTAGGCCATACCGGAGCACGTGTGGTAAGTTCTTCGGAAGCGACTCCTATCACCTCTACATGGACTTTGTAATGCGAACTGGCAAAATCCATTTTTTCTTCTGTCTGTTTTGCATCACCGGGGATGCTGATTTCCTTGTAAGCATAATATAGAGAATCATTTCCCGCAATCCGTTCGCCATGAATGCAGTCTTCATCACAAAATTGGGCAGTTGCCAGATTTTGTTCTCCGCTTACTTCTGTATTATAAGTGTTTCCCACAGTTACAATCTGATAGTCTCCCACAGGCAAATTCAACTCTGTGGATTGTTTTTTCACATCTGCTTCGCTTATCGGATGAGAGGACAGTAACATACCGTCACTGTCGAAAACATACATGTCCACTTTATGAATCTTATCTTGAAAAATTTGAGTCGTACCATCTCCGACATAACTGAATTTCAGCGTGCAATTGCCCGGACAGTCACTCATATCTTCTTTGATGCACCCGTTGAGCGAAGCTAAAAACATCAAGGATAGTATGTATTTTGTATATTTCATATTTTATGTATGTTTCAATATAAAATTGATAGAAGAGTCCAAGAAGTCGGACTTATAATAATCCGACTTCTTGGTTCATAATAAATAGAATTATTCGCCGTAGCTTGGTTCAACAGCTACGATATCCCAAGGAGCTACTCTGACAGTAGCTGTAATACAGATTTTATCTTTCTCCAAAGTTGTAATATCCTCTTCAGTGAACTCCAAATCAGTAATCTGATAAATTTTACCAGATTCCATAGCAACCACATTACCATCAGCAGTCTTAAAACCTGTAATCTTCAAATAGGCAGGGTCATAAATAATATAGCCTTCTTTGACATCGTCAACAGGTTCCGAATTAAAACGAAGCAATAATTCAGGCATCCCACAGACACTATATCCGTAAGAAGTGCCTAATGCAACAGGCGTATTCTTATCGTTCAATACAGGAGCAGGAGTAGCAGCTGCATCGTAAAATGCAGTTGGTGTACCTGTATCAGGAGTCAAGTCGGGGAAACCGGTTAAATTGCTCGTTACAGAATGAGGCTCAGAGCCTGTACCTTTTAATGTAAATTTGGTATTTGCCCCATTTATGCCTACATACTCTAACGTAAGTGTTTTATATGCAGACTCTGCCAGATTAGTACACTGCAAGTTACCACTTAGTTCTATACGGGACATCTTAGTTGCCAATTGTAAAGTAGCCTCATACATAGGGTAACCGTCTTGAGTGTCTGTATTTTTATAAGTTATATCTACAGCCTCTGCATATACGGGAGCATTTTCCGCAGTCTGATAATCTGCAACATCAAATGTTTCTGCTACAACATTAGCCCATGTACCACTGGCTGTAGGTTGACAATTGGCAACAGCAGCAATCTTAGTAACTGTTCCACTAACACCATGGAATGTATCACTGGACTTATTTTCAAGTGTCTTAGTGTCTACAATAGCACCGTCCTTATCCAATAAATAAAGCGTTACAGTATTCACTGTAATTTGAGATTGGTTGTTGGCACCATCTGTCCAAGCTCCGTTTCCGGACGCTCTTGTGGTATATCCTCCAGTTTCAATCTTAACTGTGATCGTTTTACTATTTTGAGACAAGTCATTTCCAACCTCGTCCTCATTACTACATGCCGCGAATGCCAGTCCGGCCAATCCCAGCATAAAAAACTTGTTTAATTTCATGATTTAATAGATTAAATTAAAAAAACAGTAAATAATAGTTCGCTCTCTTTTGCCTTATGTTTATAAGATTCTCTTTCCAACCCTGTTATAAGTCAGCAATCACCCCTTCCACATTGCGCAAGTTTTCCCTGGCTTCCGCATCACCCGTAGCGGCAGCACGCTGAAGAACCGTACGTGCCTTCTCATACTGTTTCTCATTGGCATAAGCTACGCCCAGACAGTTCAGCACACGTACATTACCCTTCCCTTCCAAGGGCAGCAACAAATTCACAGCTTCTTTCATGTGTCCCTGTCCAAGTTCGTAACGGGCAGCGTTTACAACAGCCGGAATATTGTCCGGATAGGTACGGGCAGCTATCAGTAAAACCTTGCCATACTCCGGAGTATCCACTCCATAAGACTCCGCCACCTGATACATCTCCTCCACACTCAGCAAACGGGGATTGGAATATATCTGCTTCCGGGCTTCTTCTAAATTGAAATTACGCACCTTATACTCTATGCGGTACTCATTACGGCGCAGCGGAGGATAGACTTCATTCAGCAGGCGTTGGTACACCTCGGGAGGGAACTCATCCCTGAAACGCTGCTCACAGTCATCCAAATTGCCCTTGCAAGATTCAACTACCGCAATCACCTCTTTCTGCTTCAACAGGTTGGGAAACTTATCCAGTTCCATACGGAGACCTTCCCAATCCTCACCACGCCATGCCACATGCCAAAAGCGTGTGTCCACTTCGGTTTCCCTCTGCACATATTGCGTAAAAGCTTCGGCACGACGTCGGGACAGTTTTTCGTTATAATCCGCACGCCCTTCAGGAGAAGCGTAACCGGTAACATATATACCCGTAATCGTGAGGTCGCCGTTATCTTTTACCATAGCGATGGAGTGACGGACACTGTCAAGCTCCTGACGGTTGTTCTGGAATTTCGGGTCAATCTTATGGCTGTCCTGGCGGAAATTCAAACGTGCCACTTTCACCTCGTCGCGCATCTTTACAGCCTCTTTCAAAGGCGGGACAAAAGCCACTGTATATTTAGGCTGAAATAGCTGCAGAAAAGTACTCTTCACAGGAGTCTCTTCCGTACCCTTATCACACTCCGCACAACCGGTGGTCTGTTCACGAAGTACCAACCGGGCAGCGCCGAGCCAAGGCTCGTAAGGTATCACCACACTGTACTCCACCTGCTGAGATTCACCGTTCTTACGACGCAGCACAGTCTTTGCGCCATCGGTCTTGGTAAAGCCATTCAGCGCCTTTTCACGACGGTGCACCTTGTCACGAACACGACCGTCCAGCACCACAGAAGGAAGATCCAGACTTTTATCCCCCTCTTTTGCCACTACTACCGGATAGAGACGCACACTTTCCTGACGCTTCACGTGCATGTCCGTCACATCAAGTACAAAATCCACGTGAATTTCACGGCCTTTCTTTTTTATCTCATCATTGATTACGCGCACCCCCGAAAGATGTCCGGTCTGTGCACAAACAGGAACACATATTCCGAACAAAAGCAATGCACCACATATCAATTTACTATATATATGTTCTTTTCTCATAATGCACTTCCTCCTTATTTAATGGTATATATCAGCGATACAGCAGCTTTGGTGACACTGAAGTATCCTTTGTCGTTCTTCTCCTTCCACTCACCGCACTTGGGGCAGTCATACTTGTCGTAATGGTTCTGAACATACCCCACGCCGATGCCGGCTTCAATGCTCCAGCGTTTACCCAGCAACCATTGGTAGCCATAGGCCAGGCCGGCTCCGTAATAATATCCCTCGTAACGGTATCCCTTGGTAGAGGGGTAAATGCCCAACGGGAAGTCCACGTTGCCTACGTTGAACTGCCCGCCGAGCAGGTGCAGACCGAAGAAATGGCCGTTGAATGACTCACACAGCCAGTATCGCACCTCAGGCTGTGCCATCCAGTGCTTCCACTTCTTACTGTCCGAGAAAGTAAAAGGATTATAGTTCGCAGAAAGATCCAGCGTCCATTTAGGAGCCAGACGGAATTCGGCACCGAGGTTGATAGTCGTACTGATGTCATACAGCAGGTTTGTCTTGATGGCTATGTCCTGCGCTGACAAAGAGATGCCGATAAACAGGAAAATAATGCAAAGGCTCTTTTTCATGCTCTCCATTTTTATATGATATAACTTATCTGTCTATATACTTTACTGCTTTAACATTTCCGTTACTTTGTAGGTAACGGGAAAATGAAGGAAGAACATGGTACAAGAGACATTCCTGTATCGACATGACCTACTGTTACGGATTATCGGATGGACCGGCTAAAGACGAGCAGAACTTTCCATGTTAATTTTATATAACATGGCTGCGAGAGTATTATGCATTTTCCACCGGGGAAAAGCACTGCTGTTCAAGCCAATGCGCCCTATAATAATATAGGAGAGCGTTTTTTACTTATTTTTCAAAAAAAACTCTTTTTTTTCTTGCGCAATATAAATGTTTTGTTGATATTTGCGACAAACAAATAATTCCCGTTACCTACAAAGTAACGGAAGAATAAACAATAGATTTAAGAACGAAGCAGCTTCGTGTTCATCTTGTAAAACAGCATATTACGAATCATTACTTTGTGAATATATAAGATATTATACCTTTATTCATCTCGTTTATTCTTTCAACTGTATGTTTCATAAAGTATGTTTCTGTTACTTTCACTGATGAATGTCCCATGGCATTGCTAATAAGTTCAGGCTGATAGTCCCTATAATTGGCAATAGTGGCCCAGCTGTGGCGGGCCGTATAACTGGTCAATCCGGTCACACCGTTTATGTGATCCTTCAACTTCTTCAAACGGTAATTAAAACCACGCAGTGCATTCTGGTATTGCCGGTATTCATCCTTTCCCGGATTGTGAATAAGAGGGAACAGATAGGGGGAATTCTCATCAGAATTCCTGAGGCTACGTATAATCTCCAGAGCTTTACCCTCCACACGTACGGTGAGCCATGCGCCTGTCTTCTTACGGCGATATACGATGACATTATTGTGAAAGTCACAATGTCTCAGATATGCAACATCCACAAAAGGCATTCCGCGAAGCATGAAAAGCAGTAAAAACAGGAGACGTGTCGATTCCAGTCTCTCATCTGCTAGAGGGGTGCTGAGCTTACGGAATACATCTTCATCCACCGCACGCTTCACTGTAACTTTCGTACCCGTATACACTCCCTTGAAAAGTCTGGGGCGATAAGGTGCGAGCCCGTCATCGACGGCACGAAAATAGGTAGCACGCAACATCCTCATATAAGTAGAAATAGTATTCCAATGAAGTTGGCGGCTCAACAGATACTCCTGGAAAGACCGGAGCCAAAGAGGAGTCAGGTCATTGAATTCAAGTACATCCAATCCTTCAAATTCAATAACCCGTCTTAATACACTACGGTACACATGAGCGGTACCATGACGCTGTTCCTCTTCTAAGTAGGAAACAACAGAGGCCATATAGCCAAAAAAATTTGTTTTATTCATATATCTTTAATTTTAAAACACATCATATAAATAGACTATAAGAGAAAAGGTTTAATGGATGATTATGTTAAAAAGGGTGATGGATTAATAAAATTAGCATAATAAGCTCCTAATCCGGATAAACAGACACCAGACCGGACTACCCAAAAAACAAAACAATGTGCTATATATAAAAATTTGAGAAGTTCTGGAACGAGAAAAGAATTTATAAGGAAAGCTTTCAGATAAAAAAGAATTGCTATCTTTGTTGCGCTCTAATTAGAGAGCATAAGTACAAATTACAAAGAATTAGTTTATAAAGCACTGATTTCTTCAGTATATAAAACAAAGACCCTAGATTTGTACCTATTAATAAGTCCCTATATATTTTCAATGAATATGCAGAAATCAGACAGCATTGTCATCATCCCCACTTACAACGAACGGGAAAACATCGAGAATATCATCCGCGCCGTTTTTGCTCTGGAATACGGGTTTCACATACTTATTATCGAAGATGGTTCACCCGACGGAACAGCCGGTATTGTAAAAGAATTACAACAGGAATTCCCCGACCGCCTATTTATGGTGGAACGTCAAGGAAAACTTGGGTTAGGCACAGCCTATATAGCAGGTTTCAAATGGGCGTTACAACGCGACTACGAATATATATTCGAAATGGATGCCGATTTCAGCCATAACCCCAAAGATCTTCCCCGACTCCACCGGGCCTGTGCCGAGGAAGGGGCAGATGTGGCTATCGGTTCACGTTACGTCAGCGGTGTGAATGTCGTGAACTGGCCTATGGGACGCGTTCTGATGTCTTATTTCGCTTCCAAATACGTACGGATCATAACAGGACTGCCTATCCACGATACGACTGCCGGCTTTGTTTGCTACCGTCGCAAGGTGCTGCAAACAATCAACTTAGACTGTATCCGCTTCAAGGGTTATGCTTTTCAGATTGAAATGAAGTTCACCGCCTACAAATGCGGAGCCAACGTAAAGGAAGTGCCGGTTATCTTCATCAACCGCGAACTGGGAACATCCAAAATGAACAGTAGCATTTTCGGAGAAGCTGTCTTCGGAGTTATCCGATTGAAATGGGACAGTTGGTTTCATAAATATCCCAACTTAAAAGACTAAGGACATGAAAAGAACGCTGATACATAACGCTACGATTGTCAATGAAGGACAATCCACTCAAGGTTCAGTAGTTATAGAAAACGGACGTATTGCCGAGGTGCTTACCAACTGGAAACCGCTTTCCGCACCTTGCGAAGAAGTAATTGATGCAACCGGCTGCTACCTGCTACCCGGCATCATTGACGATCACGTGCATTTTCGTGATCCGGGGCTTACCCATAAGGCAGATATCCTGACAGAAAGCTCCGCAGCAGCTGCCGGTGGCGTAACCTCCATAATGGATATGCCGAACACCAATCCTTTGACCGTCACTCTGGATGCCCTGAATAGTAAATTCGACTTACTGAATGAGAAATGTATTGTCAATCACTCTTGCTATTTCGGAGCGACTAATGACAACTATACGGAATTCGACAAGCTGGACAAGAGCCGCGTATGCGGTATCAAGCTGTTTATGGGTTCCAGTACCGGTAATATGCTGGTAGACAAAATGAACAGTCTTCTGAAAATCTTCAATGGCACAGACATGCTGATAGCCGCCCATTGCGAAGACCAGGAAATCATAAAAGCCAATATCGAGATATACAAGAAAAAATACAAGGGAACGGACGACATCCCCGTCAATGCCCACCCCGGTATACGTTCTGTTTCCGCCTGCTATGCCTCTTCCGAATTGGCCATCCGTCTGGCAAGAATTGCCGGAGCACGACTGCATATTCTGCATGTATCTACCTCCAAAGAACTGAAACTCTTCAGTAGCGAACCTTTGGAAGATAAGAATATTACATCCGAAGCATGCGTAGCGCATCTACTCTATACGCTATCCCATTATAACAGCCTGGGTGCACGCATAAAATGCAACCCTGCCATTAAGAGAAAAACTGATCGGGAAGCTCTACGAGCAGCCGTCAATTCCGGCCTGATTGATGTGATAGCCACCGACCATGCTCCCCACTTATTGAGTGAAAAAGAAGGAGGAGCGCTGAAAGCCATGTCCGGTATGCCTATGATACAGTTTTCTCTCGTAAGCATGTTGGGACTGGTGGACGAAGGAATCTTTTCACTGGAGACTATTGTGCAGAAAATGTGCCATGCACCTGCCCAAATATACGGTATCTGCCGACGCGGATATATCCGAGAAGGTTATCAGGCAGATTTAGTGCTGGTACGCCCCAATTCTCCCTGGGAAGTTACTTCAGACAAGATCTTGAGCAAATGCGGCTGGAGCCCCTTAGAAGGACATACGTTCAACTGGAAAGTAGAAAAGACATTTGCCAACGGACATCTTATCTACAATGGCGATACGGTGGACGGGACTTATCGCGGTGAAGAGTTGAGATTCGATTACCGGTCATCCAAAGCGTAAATCTTTCATGGTATACAGCAAATTCAGAATGTAATTTAGTGTAAATAAATCAGAGTATACAATAAATTGCCAACTATCAATTATAAAATCCACGAGGTAAGTCCCTACATCAACTGGATCTATTTTTTCCATGCATGGGGCTTCCAACCCAGGTTTGCGGCAATTGCCAATATCCATGGCTGTGATTCCTGTCGTGCCATGTGGCTCGCATCTTTTCCTCAAGAAGACCGCGCCAAAGCAGCTGAAGCCATGCAGTTGTTTAAGGAAGCAAATAGAATTCTTAACCGATTGGATGAGGATATTACGGTTCAATGTATCTATAGATTGTGCCATACTAATGCAGAAGATGATAACCTCATCATTGAAGGTACGTTGTTTCCCTTACTCCGCCAGCAGACCCCCAATCCGGACGGAAGCCCGTTCCTCTGCTTGAGTGACTTTATACGCCCTCTTTCATCCGGCATAGCAGATACCATAGGTCTGTTCGCATCTTCTATCAGTCCAGAGGTTGAAGAATATTATAAGGATGACCCCTATAAACATCTCCTTGTACAAACCCTATCGGACCGCCTTGCCGAAGCAGCAACGGAGAAAATGCATGAATACGTACGTAAGGTAGCTTGGGGCTATGCTCCCGATGAATCGTTTTCCATCCCAGACTTATTGGTTGAGAAATATCAGGGTATCCGTCCTGCAGTGGGCTACCCCTCCCTGCCCGACCAGTCTGTGAATTTTATATTGAACGAACTGCTGGACATGGAACAAATAGGCATCACACTAACCGAAAATGGAGCCATGCATCCGCATGCCTCCGTCTGCGGTCTTATGCTGTCACATCCCCGGTCACGTTATTTTGCCGTAGGAAAGATTGATGAAGACCAATTGGAAGATTATGCCCGCCGACGTGGCAGACCGATTAACGAAATGCGAAAATTTCTGGCTGCAAACCTGAGATAATGTGATTTTTCGATTTTCACTGCGACATACAAAATAAAAAGCGATTCGAGAAACAATACACAATGGAAAATATAGAACAAGAGTTTCTGTCCGTTATACGGGAATATGAGCGCGTCATCTATAAGGTGTGCTACCTGTACACTACTCCGAACGCGACTCTTAGTGACCTGTATCAGGAAGTGGTGCTCAATATATGGAAAGCATTTCCAAAGTTCAGACGAGAATGTAAGATCTCTACGTGGATTTACCGTATTGCTTTAAATACCTGCATCAGTTTCATACGGAAAGAAAAAAACATCCCTGAGATTGTAACCCTCACCCAAGAAGCCGACCGCAGTGAAGAGGATGATGAAACGCAAGCCATGCTACGGCAACTCTACCGGATGATAAACCGGTTAGGGCAATTGGAAAAATCCATTATACTGCTTTACCTGGAAGAAAAAAGCTATGAGGAAATTGCCGAAATCACCGGACTGACTATTACCAACGTCGCCACTAAACTCAACCGCATTAAAGACAAACTGAAAAAGATGAACAAGGAGGAATAATATATGGAACTGGACGAACTGAAAAAATCATGGAATGCCTTAGATGCACAGTTGCAAAAGGAACCGATTGCCGATGAACAACAAATAAAAGAATTGATTGCAAATTATAAAACAAATACCCGGCACAGCCTGGGACGACTTGTTTTCCTACAACGCTTCTCACTGGGAATAGGTGCGGTAGGGCTGGCCATCATCCTATTGATATGGCTCTTACTGCCCACCTTCGGCTTCAATGAGCACTTGCAGAACAAAATTGCCATATTCCTGGCTTTCATCACCGTTACCATCCTTGGCGGTATGTGGTGGGACTGGAAAACCTACCTTTGGAACAAGAACACGTTAGTGGATGAAATGCCCGTAGCAGAGGTGAGCCGGCGCATGAGCACATTCCGTTACTGGACCCACTACGAGGTATGGGCGGTGGCTATTTGGACCATAGTCTTCACTGCACTGTTCTACTGGGTAATGGACTACTATATGCTGCCTCTTGGAGTACAAGCCGTCCTATTGATATGTTACATTATCTGGGATGTCATTCTTATTTATTTCATCTACAAGAGACTTATCTATAAACATCTCGACAATATTAAAAAGAATATAGAAGAACTCAAAGATATATGCACCGAATAACTCTTATACTTATCTTATTCCTGCTTTTACCGGACATGTACATCTATCTGGTGTACATCGTAAAGAAAACACGCAGTGTAATCCGTCGCAGTATATACTGGCTTCCTACTGTTGTACTGGTAGCCCTATATTTATACTATATCTATATGGCAGGAGAGAATGCTCTTTCCCGACATCCCCAAAGCATCGGCAGGCTGGCTGTAGCTGTAATGCTGTTTGCCGTTCCCAAAACCGTATTTATGCTCTGCTCGCTGCTTGGCATACTGATGCGTGGAATCAGTCGTTTTCTGTCGTTCGCCATTTTCCGTACACCGTTCAGGAATCCCCGATTCCCTTTTGTCGCCCACCGACTTCCATATACCCTTCTCGGGCTGATACTGGGTACAATCACTTTTGCCAATATCCTCTATGGAGCAATAGTCGGCATCAAACGTTTTGAAGTAAAAGATGTAGAGTACCACTCGACTAATCTTCCCAAAGGATTTGACGGTTACCGTATTCTTCAGCTATCAGACATACATATAGGCAGCTGGCAAGGAAATCCGGAAGCCATTCGGCAACTGGTCAATTTGGTGAATGAGCAGAAAGCAGACTTGATTGTCTTTACCGGCGACTTGGTCAATCAGCAAAGTCACGAGCTGGACAGTTTCAAAGAAATCCTCTCGCAGCTCCACGCCCCCGGTGGCGTGTATTCCGTTCTCGGCAACCATGATTACGGAACTTATTACCGCTGGCATAGCAGAAAAGAAGAAGTTGCCAATTTAGAATACCTGATAGAGCAACAAAAGGATATGGGCTGGAAGATGCTGAACAACGAGCATACTATTATACATCACAAAGGCGACAGCATAGCCCTGATAGGTGTTGAGAACGACGGAGAACCTCCTTTCTCCCAGTTTGCCGATTTTCCCAAAGCCATACAGGGTACGGAAGGGATGTTCCGCATCCTGCTCAGCCACAACCCTACTCATTGGCGGCGCGAAGTTTTGCCGGACTCAGACATTGAGTTGACCCTCTCCGGACATACACATGCGATGCAAATGGAAATGCTCGGACATTCACTGGCCTCCCTCATATATCCGGAGTGGTCGGGCATGTATTATGAAGGCAAGCGTGCATTGTATGTCAATGTCGGTATAGGGTATGTAGGGCTGCCTTTCCGCTTTGGTGCGTGGCCTGAAATCACCGTCATAAAATTAGTCTGCGAGAATTAGTGACAAAATAAAAAAAGGTCTATCTTTGTGGCAACAAAATCCCAAACCTATGAAAATACTCTATAATATTTATCAGATTTGCTTTGCATTGCCTATATTATTGGTGCTGACAATTCTCACCGCACTGGTCACTATTATCGGTTCGTTATTGGGCGGCGCCCACATCTGGGGATATTATCCGGGGAAAATATGGTCACAATTGATTTGTTATCTTCTACTTATTCCGGTAAAAATAAACGGGCGGGAGAAATTGCATAAACGCACTTCCTACGTATTTGTTCCCAATCATCAAGGCTCATTCGACATTTTCCTGATTTACGGCTTTTTAGGGCGGAACTTCAAATGGATGATGAAGAAAAGCCTTCGGAAAATTCCATTCGTGGGCAAAGCATGCGAAAGTGCCGGACACATCTTCGTAGACCGTTCCAGTCCGAAAAAAGTACTGGCAACGATGCGCCAGGCGGAAGCCTCTTTGAAAGACGGGGTATCGTTAGTGGTATTCCCCGAGGGGGCACGTACATTCACCGGGCACATGGGCTATTTCAAAAGAGGAGCCTTTCAGTTGGCAGACGAACTTCAGTTGGCAGTAGTGCCTGTTACAATCGACGGTTCGTTCGAGATACTGCCCCGGACCGGCAAGTGGATACACCGCCACCGCATGGTACTGACTATTCATGAACCGATTGCCCCCAAAGGGCAAGGGGCAGAGAATATTAAGGCCACTATGACAGAAGCTTATGCAGCCGTAGAAAGCAGCCTCCCGGAGAGATTTAAGGGAATGGTTAAAAACGAAGATCAAGACCGTTAAGATTTCCTGTTCTTGCAACACATACTGAGTGCAATGGTCTGCTTACAGATTATTTACCGGAAGTATCCGCTACTGAAGCATTTTCCCTTACACGCTGATGCTCTTCAATCAACTGCATGTTCTCTTTAGCCTTTGAAAGGAACGCCTTCACCAATTCGTTTTTCTTGAATTCCAAAGGAGCAGTTCTCATGATATCCTCTATCTGCGGAGTCATGATAGGATACGGCAACGTGCTGCACATCATCATAAAGACACTCGGTCCCAACACATTCTCATAATTATCAATGATGAACTGTTTGACATAACCGTTCATCTCCTTTACAAGAGCCTCACCCTCTTGTTCCAGTTCTTTATGAACCTCTTCCAGATTGACTCCGTCCAGCACCATACGCGCCTCTTTACGGTCAAGTTCTTCTATCTGCAGTTCCAGTGCATTTCTCTTTTCGATGAATTCATACAACAGGTTATTGAGAGCCGTACCTTTGGCAGTCAATTGCGTGTTGGAAATGGAAACTTCAATCTTACCGTCTTCCAGCACAAGTGGCATAATACCTTCATCATTCATATAAAGAGTTGCCATTATCACAGAATCAACCCTGCCCCTCATTGAGAAAAGTCCATGAATAACTTCCGCCGAGTCAACAGTTACCCATTGCCCATCCTTCAAGGTTTTAAGGTATAACATTTTCCCGTCGAGGCTTGTTACCGAAGAACTGCCTTCCACCTTATACTTCCGGGTACAAGAAGCGAGAAACATAAGTAAAAGCAAAAGAGGCAAAATGCGGTTTACACTCATTTTAATCATGCAGGAAACGATTTATGAATTATACGCAACAAAGGTATTAATATTCCTTATAAACCGGATAGAAAGAAAGGAATTTTCATTTGGTTTACGTATTTTTGCACAATCATAAATAATAAAAATCGGGAAAATATACATGTCAACCTATGCTCCTTTTGCCAAACCTCTGTATGTGATGCTGAAGCCCGTAGGGGCTGTGTGCAACCTTGCATGCGATTATTGTTACTACCTGGAGAAGTCCAAATTATACGTAAACAATCCCAAACATGTGATGAGTGATGAACTGCTTGAAAAGTTCATAGAAGAATATATCAATTCGCAGACGATGCCGCAGGTGCTGTTCACCTGGCATGGCGGAGAAACCCTGATGCGCCCGCTGGCTTTCTACAAAAAAGCCATGGAGCTGCAAAAGAAATACGCCAATGGCCGGACCATTGACAACTGTATCCAGACAAACGGCACATTACTCACCGACGAATGGTGCGAATTCTTTAAAGAGAACAACTGGCTGGTGGGTGTATCCATCGACGGTCCACAAGAGTTCCACGATGAATACCGCAAGAACAAACTTGGCAAACCGTCCTTTGTAAAAGTGATGCAAGGCATCAACCTGCTGAAAAAGCATGGAGTAGAATGGAACGCAATGGCGGTGGTGAACGACTTCAATGCCGATTACCCTCTCGAGTTCTACAATTTTTTCAAAGAAATCGGTTCACATTACATACAGTTCGCTCCTATCGTGGAACGAATTACTCCTCATCAGGACGGACGCCACCTCGCCTCACTGGCAGACAAAGAGAAATCTACGGAACTGGCAGACTTCTCCGTCAGTCCGGAACAATGGGGAGACTTCCTCTGCGCCCTGTTCGACGAATGGGTGAAGCAAGATGTGGGGACTTATTACATCCAGCTCTTCGACTCCACCCTTGCCAACTGGGTAGGCGAACAGCCCGGTGTATGCTCCATGGCAAAGACCTGCGGACATGCCGGTGTAATGGAATTCAACGGAGACGTATATGCCTGCGACCATTTTGTATTCCCTGAATATAAATTAGGAAATATCTATCAGAAGACGCTCGTCGAGATGATGTACAGTGAACAACAGCAAAACTTCGGACTGATGAAGCAGAAATCGCTTCCTACCCAGTGCCGGGAATGCGAATGGCTGTTTGCCTGCAACGGCGAATGTCCCAAGAATCGTTTTGCGCATACAGCAAACGGTGAACCCGGACTGAACTACCTCTGCGCAGGCTACCGGAAGTTCTTCAAGCACGTAGCCCCCTACATGGACTTCATGAAGCAGGAGTTGATGAACCAGCGTCCGCCTGCAAACGTCATGGAAGCCATTCGGGAAGGAAAATTCAAATAAATCATATATTAATTAATAAAAGAATGAAATTAACGAAGTATTTGATTGCGGCTATCGCCGTATTGACAACCGTCTGCTCCGTACGTGCAGACGAAGGAATGTGGTTACTGCAACTTATGAAACAGCAGAACTCCATCGACATGATGAAAAAGCAAGGGTTAAAGCTTGAAGTCGATGATTTATATAATCCGAACGGCGTGTCATTGAAAGATGCCGTCGGTATCTTTGGCGGTGGTTGCACCGGCGAGATTATTTCACCGGAAGGATTAATCCTCACCAACCACCATTGCGGCTATGATGCTATCCAACAACATAGCTCAGTAGAGCACGATTATCTGACAGACGGTTTTTGGGCAAAAAGCCGTAGCGAGGAACTGCCTACTCCGGGATTGAAATTCCGTTTCGTACACCGCATTGTGGACATCACCGACCTTGTCAACGCGAAAATCAAAGCCGGAGAAGTAACGGAAGTCGACGCCCTGACCGCACCATTCCTCAACAAACTTGCCAAAGAGGAACTGGAGAAGAGCGACCTGAAAGGTAAACCGGGCATTGAAGTAAAAGCACTACCTTTCTATGCCGGAAATAAGTTCTATTTGTTCTATTATAAGGTATACAGCGACGTCCGCATGGTAGCTGCCCCTCCTTCCTCAGTAGGAAAGTTCGGTGGTGAAACGGATAACTGGATGTGGCCGCGCCATACGGGAGATTTCTCCATGTTCCGCATCTATGCCGACAAAAACGGAGAGCCTGCCGAATATTCTCAGGACAACGTACCTTTGCAGACTCCGAAGTACCTGTCTATCTCCATCAAGGGCTTGCAAGAGAATGACTACGCCATGATTATGGGGTTCCCCGGAAGAACCAGCCGCTACCTCACCCGATCGGAAGTGAAAGAGCGTATGGAAGCAGACAATCAGGCCATGATTGACATGCGTGGAGTGCGCCTCGACGTGCTGCGCAAATATATGAACGCCAGCGACAAGACCCGCATACAGTATGCCAACAAATTTGCCGGAAGCAGTAACTACTGGAAAAATTCCATCGGCATGAACAAGGCAATCATCGACAATGACGTGCTGGGCACTAAAGCAGAACAAGAAAAGAAATTTGCGGAATTTGCCAAAAGCAAACCCGAATACGAGGGAGTGGTAGACAAGATTGACGGTATCATCGCCAAGAGAAAGCCTGTCAGCCGCCAACTTGAGTACTTGTACGAAGCATTGAGCGGTGCCATTGAATTCGGCAGCCCATACATGGTAATGGACAACATCAAGACTGCATTAGAAGAGAGAAACGACTCACTGCTTACTGCCTCCAAAGCGCAACTGGAAGAAGTGTTCAACAGCATCCACAACAAAGACTACGACCACGAAGTGGACCGTGCCGTAGCCAAAGCCATTCTTCCCGCCCTTGCCCAAAAGCTGAAACCGGAAGAACTGCCCACCTTCTATCTGACCATACGGGATAAGTACAAAGGCGACTACAACGTCTTTGTAGACGATCTGTACGACAACTCCATCCTTGCCAACCGTACCAACTTTGACAAGTTCATGAAGAAGCCCACAGTGAAGGCCATCGAAAAAGATCCCGCCACTGCCTACTCCCGTTCAAAGCTGGAAAAGCTGAACGCCGTTATTATGGAAAACAGGGCTTTGAGCAATGATCTCGATCTGCTGCATAAAGCGTACATCCGCGGTTTAGGAGAGATGAAACTGCCCGTACCCTCTTATCCGGATGCCAACTTCACACTCCGTCTGACCTACGGAAATGTAAAATCATACGACCCGCGTGATGCCGTACACTACAACTACTACACCACCACAGACGGTATTCTCGAAAAAGAGAACCCTGAAGACCGGGAATTCGTAGTTCCGGCCAAGCTGAAAGAACTCATTCTCAATAAAGATTTCGGCCGCTACGCCATGCCTGACGGCACAATGCCTGTCTGCTTCCTGACAACCAACGACATCACCGGAGGTAACTCCGGAAGCCCCGTCATCAACGGCGAAGGACAACTCATCGGCTGCGCATTCGACGGCAACTGGGAGTCTCTGAGTGGTGACATCAACTTCAACAACAACCTGCAACGTTGCATCGCACTGGACATCCGCTACGTACTTTTCATCCTTGAAAAACTGGGCGGATGCGGGCATTTGATAAAAGAAATGAACATAATCGAGTAAATCGAGAGACCTCCCCTAAAAGGATATAAGAGTGAATGACATTCGGTCGTATACTGAATGGCATTCACTCTCAAAACATCTTCTAACACACATTTACATGAGACAAATCATTTTATCATTATTCCTTACATCCGGTATCTTCTCGGTCTATGCCGATGAAGGAATGTGGATGCTGACTGACCTAAAAAAGCAGAACGAGGTTGCCATGACCGAGTTGGGTCTGCTAATCCCTGCCGAAGAGATATACAATCCCAATGGCATAGCCCTGAAAGATGCAGTCGTACATTTCGGCGGCGGTTGCACAGGTGAAGTCATCTCAGCAGAAGGACTGGTACTTACCAACCACCATTGCGGATACGGAGCCATCCAGCAACATAGCAGCGTAGAACATGACTATCTGACCGACGGTTTCTGGGCAATGTCACGCAGCGAAGAACTCCCCTGCAAAGGGCTTACCGTCACTTACATTGACGAGATAATGGATGTGACAGACTACGTCAACAAGCAATTACAGATTGACTCCGACCCAAACGGAACCAACTACCTGTCTCCCAAATACCTAACCAAGATAGCCGACCGCTTCCTTTCCGAACAAGGCACAACGCTCACACCCGGCCGTAAAGCGGAACTGAAAGCGTTCTACGGCGGAAACAAATACTACCTGTTTCTCAAGACCACCTACAGCGACATCCGTATGGTAGGCGCGCCCCCCTCCTCCATAGGCAAGTTCGGCGCCGATACGGACAACTGGATGTGGCCGCGCCACACAGGCGACTTCTCCCTTTTCCGCATCTATGCTGACAAAGACGGAAAGCCGGCCGAGTATAACCGCGACAACGTCCCCTTACAGGTAAAGAAGCATCTCACCATCAGCCTTGCCGGCTATCGCGAAGGCGACTTCACATTCGTTATGGGATTTCCCGGACGTAACTGGCGCTACATGATTTCCGATGAAGTGGAGGAACGTATGCAAACCACCAACTTCATGCGCCATCACGTGCGCGACGTCCGCCAGAAAGCTCTTATGGAACAGATGCTGAAGGACGATGCCGTACGCATCCACTATGCAAGCAAGTATGCCTCTTCCGCCAACTACTGGAAGAATGCAATCGGCATGAACGAAGGGCTTGTCCGCCTGAAAGTGCTGGATACGAAACGCGCACAGCAGGAACAACTTCTGGCACGTGGGCGTGCCTTGAACGACAGTTCCTATCAAAAAGCCTTCGATCAGATACGCGACATCGTAAAACACCGCCGCGGAGCCCTCTATCATCAGCAAGCCATTCAGGAAGCGTTGATTACCGGACTTGACTTTATGAAAATTCCGAGTACCACCGCACTGGTCGCCGCTTTGAAAAGCAAAGACAAAGTCAAGATCAAAGCCGCTGCCGACAGTTTGCAGATTGCAGCCGACAAGTATTTCTCTGCCGTCCCTTTCCCCGAAGTGGAACGGCTTGTTGGCAAAAAGATGCTGCAAACCTATATGAAATATATCCCCGCCGAACAACGCATCGGTATCTTCAAGATTATCGACCGGCGGTTCAAGGGTGACAGTGATGCTTTCATTGACGCTTGTTTCGAATATTCCATCTTTGGCAGCAAGGAAAACTTTGCCAAGTTCATCCGCAAGCCCAGCCTGTATAAAATTGGCAATGACTGGATGACCCTGTTCAAATATTCCATTACCGACGGCCTGCTGCAAACCACCATTGCCATGATGGATGCCAACCGCAACTACAACACTGCCCACAAAGTATGGGTAAAGGGAATGATGGATATGAAGCGTGAAGCCGGCACTCCTATCTATCCGGATGCCAACTCTACCCTGCGCCTGACCTACGGGCGCGTATTGCCGTACCGCCCTGCCGACGGTGTGGAGTACGGATATTACACCACACTGAAAGGAGCCATGGAAAAGGAAGACCCCAACAACTGGGAGTTTGTGGTTCCCGCCAGATTAAAGCAATTGTACCAGGCCAAAGATTTCGGGCAATACGCCATGCCCGATGGCGAGATGCCCGTTTGTTTCATCGTAAATACAGACAATACAGGCGGCAACTCAGGCAGTCCGGTGTTCAATGCCAAAGGCGAGCTGATAGGTACAGCTTTCGACCGCAACTACGAAGGGCTGACGGGTGACATCGCATTCCGTCCCTCCTCACAGCGTGCCGCTTGCGTGGACATCCGCTACACCTTGTTCATCATAGACAAGTATGCCGGTGCTTCGCACATCATCAAGGAATTGACAATCAGCGATTAGTGTTCTGCTGTGAATGATTGGCAATTGATAATGAACTTTTTCCCCGTTTATCTGTTATATATTTGATTAATTATTATAAAATAAAGATTATGGAAAAGTTTGAAGAATTAATACAATCAGAAAAGCCTGTTTTAGTAGATTTCTTTGCTACCTGGTGTGGCCCTTGCAAAGCAATGCATCCTGTGTTGGAAGCTTTGAAAGACGAAATCGGCGACAGAGCACGCATCGCAAAAATAGACGTAGACCAACATGAAGAACTGGCTGCAAGCTACCGCATACAAATGGTTCCTACTTTCATCCTATTCAGAAAAGGGGAAGCGATATGGCGCCATTCAGGTGTAATCAGCGGTAAGGAGCTTAAAGCCATTATCGAACAAAACTCATAATTAGAAAAATGAAGAAAATTATAGCTATGGCGGCTCTCATCTTCTCAAGCATTCTGACCTATGCTTGTACCGACGGAGCCAGACAAAAACAAGCAGAAAAGCAAGAGACTACTCAGGAAGGTAATGTAATCGTAATGAACAAAGACATGTTTATTAAAGAAATATTCGATTACGAAAAGTCCAAAGAGTGGAAGTACAAAGGCGATAAACCCGCTATCATTGATTTATACGCCGACTGGTGCGGCCCCTGCCGCATGACGGCTCCTATCATGAAAGAACTGGCAAAGGAATATGCCGGAAAAATCGTGATATACAAAGTCAATGTAGACAAGGAGAAAGAGCTGGCTGCTTTATTCAATGCTACGAGCATTCCCCTTTTTGTCTTCGTACCGATGCAGGGTGAACCCCAGTTGTTTCGCGGAGCCGCGGACAAGGCAACCTACAAGAAGGCGATTGACGAGTTTCTGCTGAAGAAATAAATAAAGATTAATACCTCAAAAGGAGGCTGAAAATGAAATCCCGCTACCACTCTGTTCTGAATGACAGAGTGATAGCGGGATTCCATTTTCACACATTCCCTTTAAGCATACTATCTTCTTTCCATAAATAACCTTTATAAGACTATCGGCATTTCCTGCCACTTGCCGTCGTATAATTCCATTACGGTCTTGTATCCGGCTTTCACTAATGCTCGCAATGCTTCCGGACGGCCACTATTGATCCGTTCCGGATAGTGAGAGTCGCTGTTGACCTGAACCCGGATACCCAAACTGTGCAGCAGCGGGAAATAACGTTCATTGGGATAGAAAGTTCCCAAATCATGATAGGACTTGGTATTGATTTCCACCTGATAGCTACGTGCGGCAATATCTTCAAAAAACTCTTTTACAAGCGTATCATACCAAACTTCATCGAGCAGGCCGGGACGATAGCAGGCCGCATTATAGTGCATCTTGTCCGCATGCCCCACTATATCGAAACCGCCCAACTCCAGCATACGCCTCAGCCGTCCATAATACAGACGCACCACCCTCTCCAGGTCACCTCCGAATTGCTCATCCACAATCCGCTTGAAGGCAGCAGCGGAAACATCCACATCCACAACCTCCGATTCATCATTATACAGCATGTGTACGGAACCGATGCGGTAGTCCAACGGAAGTTTCCGGAAACAGTCAACGGACGGATTACTCTCTTCATTCAGATAATCTATTTCCAAACCAAGATAAAGTTCTATCTTCCGAGCATATTTCTTTTTCATCCGATGAAATTCCGCCAGATAGTCATCCATGCGATCCCATTCCATTGCCCACGCCGTAGAAAAAGGCAACGGGGCATGAGATGAAAAGCCATACGAAGTAAATCCTTCACTTATGGCAAATCGCACGAAGTCCTCCATACCGGCGCGTCCGTCGCAATACAGGCTGTGACTATGATAATTTGTCAGATTTCCATTTCTGCCCATTCTCTTATACTTCAATTATTATTTCCGAACTTCATAAAACAGTCGATAAAAGTCAAAATGTTTTCTCAGTTCGATTCTATTTCGCTTAACTCCAGCCAGCGCATTGTCTTTTCATCAATCAGTTCTGCCAATTCCGGCAGGCGTTTCGACTTCTCTGTCAATTCATCGACGGACAGCGTCCCGCTACACAATGCCTCCTCAATGGATTGCTTTTCCGCTTCCAATGCCGCAATTTCCTGCTCAAGCAGTTCAAACTCACGCTTCTCCTTGAAAGACATACGGCGCTTCTCGTTCAGACGGACTTTCGCAGTCTTTTCCTCCCGGTCTTTTGCCGCTTCTTTCTCCTTCTCTTTTTCCCGGACTGCCTTCACATCTTTCCAATCGCGATATTGGGTATAGTTACCGGGAAAATCACGAATATCTCCCTGACCGTTGAACACCAGCAAATGATCCACTACCTTATCCATAAAATAGCGGTCGTGACTCACCACGATGACACAACCTTTGAAATTCTGCAAATATTCCTCCAGCACATTCAGTGTAACAATGTCAAGGTCATTGGTCGGCTCATCCAGCACCAGAAAATTAGGGTTGCGCATCAATACAGTACACAGATAGAGACGGCGGCGCTCGCCACCGCTCAACTTATAAACATAGCTGTGCTGCGTTTCGGGCGTGAAAAGAAAATGTTGCAGAAACTGCGATGCCGTCAGGCGCTTGCCATTACCCAGCTCTATCACCTCGGCAATGTCCTGCACTACATCTATAACCTTCATCTGCTCGTCAAATTGCAAGCCATCCTGCGAATAGTAGCCGAAGCGGACGGTTTCGCCAATGTCCAGCGTTCCACTGTCCGCCTTCTCATCTCCCATCAATATCTTGATAAAAGTAGACTTTCCTGTACCATTATTGCCCACAATACCCATTTTTTCATAACGGGCGAAGATGTAAGAGAAATCATCCAATATCTTCAAATCACCGAAGGACTTGCAAAGATGATCCGCCTCAAATATCTTGCTGCCGATGTAAGACGCTTTTACATCCAGCTTCACATTGTCGTTGTTGAAACGCTGTTTGGCCACCTTCTCCAACTCATAAAAAGCATCTTCCCGGTAACGCGCTTTGTGCCCTCTGGCCTGTGGCATACGGCGCATCCACTCAAGTTCAGTGCGATACAGATTATTGGCGCGTTCTATCTCTACCGTCTTTGCTTCGATGCGTTCTTCGCGCTTTTCCAGATAATAGCTGTAATTACCTTTGTACTGGTATATCCGGCGGTTGTCTATTTCGACAATCTCCGAGCAAACACGATCAAGGAAATACCGGTCGTGCGTTACCATCAGCAGAGTAAGGTTGGTACGGCGCAAATAGTCTTCCAACCATTCGGTCATATCAAGGTCAAGATGGTTGGTAGGCTCATCCAGTATCAACAAATCAGGCTCGGTGATAAGCGTATTGGCAAGCGCCACGCGCTTCAATTGTCCGCCGGAAAGCGACTTTACCTGCTGGTTGAAATCACGGATTTTCAATTGGGAAAGGATTTGCTTGGCCTTCTGTTCGTACTCCCAGGCCTTCTCCTGATCCATACGCACCAAAATTTCGTCCAAACCGGGGTGTCCCTCCGTCTCCATGCAGCGTTCGTACTCCTTAATCAGTTCTACGGTGCTGTTGCCATGATGAAAACAAGCTTCGAGAACGGTCAGTTCCTCCGGATACTGAGGATCCTGTTCCAGATATCCGACTCTTACATCGCGTCTGAAAGAAATTGTGCCACTATCATAACCTTCCTTTCCGGAAAGAATGTTCAGCAATGTGGACTTGCCGCTGCCATTTTTAGCAATGAGGCCCACACGCTGCCCTTCGGATAAGCCCAAAAAGATATTCTCGAATAGTACCAGATCACCGAATGACTTGGTCAAGTTTTCCACTTGAAGAATTGAATTTACTGCTGCCAAAGCTTATTAAATTAAGAATTGAGAGAATTAAAATTTGAAAGCCGTTATGCGGAACGGCAATGATCATCAAAAAAAGCTGCTATGAAAGCAAGTTTTTATAAATCTCCGCAAGATAACAGGCTTCTCCGGCTTTCACCTTACTCCATACTAATTTCATCGGGTCTATCATAGCACCGTCTGCTACGTTCACAAGAACAGGAGCTTCACGATTACCGTCAATCAACGTACGCCATTCAAAGCCCTCCACTTCATTGGCAAGAATGGCACAAAGCGTAATGCCCAAAGCGAGCCAGGCTTCCTTTTTCTTGGCACCGATATTGCCGCTATCCATAACCTGTTGCATATTGGCAATGTCTTCTTCCTGTCCCTGAAAATCTTTCTTCAGGTATTCTTTCACTGTGTTACTCACCCACTCATACGCCTCATTTATCTGATAAATTTCAGACAGGCGTACCGGGATGATCTCCGCCGGATATTTCTGATTGCCCCTGCGTATTTCCAGTGAGGCTATTATGTTTTCGGCTTCCGTCACCGGCTCCCCCTTACGCACCGTAAACGAACATTCAAACGCAACGTCGCCCATTCCCGTAACCCAAAGATGAGATGTATAGTACACCCCTTCTTCCTCGAACATTTCCTTGCTGTACGCACACGACACAGGCCCTATCTTTACAGATGTAGCCGAGGTGTTCTCCTTCAGTTCCTGTTCAACAGCTTCCTTGCCATACGTCGCACTGCCCTTATAGGCCGATATACGGAAATTACCTGTCCACTCGTTAGGATTATAAAACAGGAAAGAACCTTCCCCGTCTTCAAATTCGTTCCAGTCTGCCGGATAGACCATAGAGAACCATGCTCCCGGAGAAATAAATTTCTTACCTTGTTTCATATTTCATTGACTAAATAACTTCTTCCTTGCAAAAGTAACACTACCACTCCTGATATGCAAACAATCGAAACAAAAAACAGCCGATTCTCACGAACCGACTGTTCCAATCATCATCTATGAATGAAGACTTTTAGGTCTCCAATATTTTAATCATATCTTAAAATCCACATTCTGAGTGCAAAGATAGGAAATTTACATCATAAAATAAAATGCGATAAAAAATTAGTTTTGAGCAGTATTTCACAACTTGTCCATTTCAACTATTTTCCTATTGGCTGTATCTGCCTTCTTACTTCCTTGGATATTTCCAAAAACATATAATTCAATCTACCGGAGTGAATACCTTTTTCATTTTCCTTATATTTCCTGTTTGCATACTCTTTAGACTTATCAAAAGTGATACGGGACATCTGATTCTGTGTTTTTCCGATCATAGTAGAGTCCAATTGTTCATCAGGAAAAAAATCATCCAAATCAACATCACCAATCATAGTCGTTTCAAGGAACTTCATGTCTTTGTGATTTGCATCAGTATAATACCCCACAAACATATGACCGGGTGTCCGCACCAATATCGGCTCCATATTAATGGCACGAAGCAAAGAAGCAAACAAGACGCTGCCATCCACGCAATTTATTTGCGACGATTCCAAAGCATCATCAAACGTACGGACTCGTTGAGAGAAAACAACATTACTGGACAAACTTGTGTTGGATACGGAACTATAACGGAATTTGCGTTTCTGCAAAACATTCCATAAAGCGTAAACCTGATTATCAACAGCCTCAGGACCTCCCTGATAACCAAGGAAACGATTCACAATGCGAGTGTTCAAAGCCTCACGCAACAGTTGGTCTATCATAGGATTTTCCTCATTTACATAAGCGGCAAAGAAGATTCCGGTATCATGAAATTTTGTACCTCCTGTCACATACCCCAATAGGCACTCATTAATGCTACGTACAGAAAAAGTACGTACCCGTTGCCCCAACTCTTTTCCGTTCATTTCCAACGTAACGGCAACGCTAATCGGCTCCGCCTGATTATTATTTCTCAAAGCTTCATAATTCCAAATAATATCAGGGTAAATAATATATTCAGTACGCGGCTTCGCCAATACGAACTCCGAAACAGAACGGGAGAAAAAAGGAGTTTCCGCCACCTCTACCCTCACCCGGCTATATGCTTTTGCGGAACGCACCCTCACTGCAATGCATGATTTCGGGTTTCCGACAAACATCGAGTCCACCGGTATAATGACCTGAGCATCCGTTGTCGCAACACATAAAATACTGGAAGGGAAAATATTTCCACCTAATTCATCCGTTATCTCAAAACCTGAACGGAAAGGAGCAACGTTCAGCCAAATCGAACCGATAATTACAGCCACCGATACAGCACCAACCAGCGGCATGCGCCATTTAGACCGCCTCCTTCTCATTATATTCAATAATTCTTTCATATAGCCACCAACCTTAAAACAATACAAAGATAATACTTAATTGGGTGAAACCGGGATTTTGTAATCGCAATGTAACACTTGTTTCACTCTATCGTAACAAAAACGCCGCAATTTTGTCGATGAAAAGAAATAAAGTTTAACTTTGTAATAAAGAGACGCTGTATGCCTCCCATTACATTAATTAAAAAGTACAATGAACGAATACCGGATTTTAGTTGTAGACGACGAAGAAGATTTATGCGAAATCTTAAAGTTCAATCTTGAAAACGAAGGTTACGTAGTAGACACCGCCAATTCCGCAGAAGAAGCCTTGAAATTGGATATCAGTGCCTACAATTTGCTATTGTTGGATGTGATGATGGGAGAAATCTCCGGATTCAAAATGGCAAGTATGCTGAAAAAAGATAAAAAGACAGCCAAAGTTCCTATCATATTCATTACCGCTAAAGACACAGAAAATGATACGGTAACCGGATTTAATCTAGGCGCAGATGATTATATCTCCAAACCGTTTTCTCTGCGCGAAGTAGCAGCACGCGTCAAAGCCGTACTGCGCCGTACCCAGCAAGGAGAAGGAGAACGTGCACCAGAACAAATCGTCTATGAATCACTGGTGCTTGACATCATCAAAAAGAAAGTAAGTATAGACGGTGAAGAAGCGCCACTTACCAAAAAGGAATTCGAGATATTACTCCTATTACTTCAAAACAAAGGGCGCGTATTCTCGCGTGAGGACATTTTAGGACGTATCTGGAGTGACGAAGTATATGTACTGGACCGCACCATAGACGTAAACATCACTCGTCTGCGCAAAAAAATAGGAATTTACGGCAAATGCATTGTAACTCGTTTAGGATATGGATATTGTTTCGAAGCCCAATAATGACAGACACGTCCTGTCATTCAGCCGGAAGTTGTTCCTTTCGGTGATTTCATTGTTTCTTGTTTTTGCTGTCTGCTTCATCGCCTATCAGTATCAGCGGGAAAAAGAGTACAAAGTAGAGCTGCTTGACACACAACTTCAGGACTACAATGAACGTCTGCAACAGGAACTGCGAAGCACTCCCGACAGCTTATGGACCTCCGTCTTGAACCAATATATAGTCAAAGGGGCGAACAAGGATCTCCGCGTCACTATCGTAAATCTACATGGAGACGTGCTTTATGACAGCTACAACGAAACGTCCCAAGAAGTATTCAACAACCATATCAATCGCCAGGAAATTCAAAAGGCACTAAAAAACGGAAAAGGATATGATTTAAGACGTACTTCCGAAACAACCGGCATACCCTATTTCTATTCGGCCACTCTCTATCCCCATTATATCATCCGTTCAGCATTGCCCTACAACGTAAATCTGATAAACAGCCTGGCTGCCGACCAGCATTATCTTTGGTTTACGACTATCGTTACTCTATTGCTGATATTTGTATTCTACAAATTTACATCCAAACTGGGTATGGCAATCAGCCACTTACGCGAGTTTGCCAAACGTGCCGATAGAAACGAACCGGTGGAAACCGATATACAATCTGCTTTCCCACACAATGAACTCGGCGAAATCTCCCAACATATCATACAAATATATAAACGCCTGCGTGAAACCAAAGAAGCACTATATATCGAGCGTGAAAAACTGATCACCCATTTGCAGACCTCTCGCGAAGGATTGGGAGTATTTACTAAAGACAAGAAGGAAATTCTCGTCAACAACCTTTTTACTCAATACAGCAACTTAATTTCAGACTCTAATCTACAAACCACTGAAGAGATATTCTCTGTCTGTGAGTTTCAGAAAATTACCGACTTCATCAGCAAGGCACAAAGGCGCCCTTCGGATAAAGAAGAAAAACGACTGTCCATCAACATTAATAAAAACGGGCGTATATTCATCGTAGAGTGCATCATCTTCCAAGACCTGAGTTTTGAAATCTCCATTAATGACATCACACAGGAGGAAGAACAGGTACGCTTGAAACGCCAACTGACACAGAACATAGCCCATGAACTGAAAACCCCCGTAAGCAGCATACAAGGCTATTTGGAAACCATTGTCAACAACGAAAACATTCCCCATGAGAAGATACAGACTTTTCTCGAACGATGCTATGCTCAAAGCAACCGCCTCAGCCGCTTATTACGGGACATTTCCGTACTGACACGCATGGACGAAGCAGCCAATATGATTGATATGGAAAAAGTGGACATCAGTATGCTCGTCTCCAGCATAGTCAATGAAGTTTCATTGGAACTGGAAGAGAAGCGTATAACTGTAGTCAACAGTCTGCAACCCAAAATACAGCTGAAAGGTAACTATTCACTGCTCTATTCTATCTTCCGTAACCTAATGGACAATGCCATAGCCTATGCCGGAACAAATATCCATATTAATATCAACTGTTTCCGCGAAGACGAGAATTTCTATTATTTTAGTTTTGCCGATACAGGAATAGGCGTTTCACCGGAACACCTGAACCGTTTGTTCGAACGCTTTTACCGCGTAGATAAAGGACGCTCACGTAAGCTGGGCGGTACAGGCTTGGGACTTGCTATCGTGAAAAACGCTGTCATTATTCATGGTGGAACAATTTCCGCCAAAAACAATCAAGGTGGCGGACTGGAATTTGTATTTACGCTGGCAAAGGAGAAATAATTTTCCTATTCATTCCCGTTTGTTACTTTTTTCATTATCTTTGCAATGCATTGGTTTGCTTCCTTTTTTCAAAGGAGGCAATTAAAAGGGAATCAGGTGTAAGTCCTGGACAGTCCCGCTGCTGTAAGTTTCACACAATGTTGCAGACAATAAAACTCTCTACCCATGCCACTGGAAATATATTCCGGGAAGGCAGTCTGTAACAGAAACAAGTCAGAAGACCTGCCATGCACCATTTTATCATTGCTTTCGAGGAAAAAGCGTTGAGTCTAATGAACCGGATAAATCATCCAATCATTTCATTCATCCAAACTCTTTCAAAGAAAGTAAAAAGGAATAAACTCTGCCAAGTTTATTTAAATGATGTCCGGTCGAAGTGATTCGCCCGGACATTTTCTTACAAAAAGTCATAAATCTATTGTCAGTCACCTATAAAATCACTACATTCGGCACAAAAAGACGTTATAAACAGATTTAACCGTTAACTTATTGTCTAACTCAATAAAAAAATAAACTATGGAATTACCATTTGCCGAATCATGGAAAATAAAAATGGTGGAGCCTATCCGCAAAAGTACCCGTCAAGAACGTGAACAATGGTTGAAAGAAGCCCATTACAATGTTTTTCAACTGAAATCAGAACAAGTCTACATTGACCTCATCACCGACTCTGGAACAGGAGCCATGAGCGACCGGCAATGGGCAGGCATTATGCTTGGAGATGAAAGTTATGCAGGCGCTTCTTCTTTCTTTAACCTGAAAGAAGTTATCACCCGCCTGACCGGTTTTGAATACATAATCCCTACTCATCAAGGACGTGCAGCTGAGAATGTATTATTCTCTTATCTGATACATGAAGGAGATATTGTGCCGGGAAATTCCCATTTTGATACTACCAAAGGACATATCGAAAGCCGAAAGGCAATCGCATTGGACTGTACAATAGACGAAGCCAAACAAACACAATTGGAGATCCCGTTTAAAGGAAATGTAGACCCGGCCAAACTGGAAAAAGTGTTGCAGGAACATAATGACCGCATACCGTTTATCATCGTCACTATCACCAATAACACAGCCGGAGGTCAACCCGTATCCATGCAGAACTTACGTGATGTCCGGAGCATTGCCGACAAATACAACAAGCCTGTCCTATTCGACTCTGCCCGCTTTGCCGAAAATGCCTATTTCATTAAGACACGCGAAGAAGGCTACAAGGATAAAAGCATCAAGGAAATCACTAAAGAAATGTTTGCACTCGCAGACGGTATGACAATGAGTGCCAAGAAAGACGGCATCGTAAATATGGGCGGATTTATAGCAACCCGCCGACAGGATTGGTACGAAGGAGCAAAAGGATTTTGTGTGCAGTTTGAAGGCTACCTTACCTATGGCGGTATGAATGGTCGCGACATGAATGCACTTGCTATCGGTCTGGATGAAAACACCGAATTCGATAATCTTGAAACCCGTATTCGTCAGGTAGAATATCTGGCAAGAAAATTAGACGAATATAAAATACCTTATCAACGCCCTGCCGGAGGCCATGCCATTTTTGTAGACGCCCCAAAGGTACTGACGCATGTTCCCAAAGAAGAGTTCCCGGCACAGACATTGACCATTGAGTTGTATCTGGAAGCCGGCATACGCGGATGCGAGATAGGTTACCTACTTGCCGATCGCGATCCGGTTACCCGAAAAAACCGTTTCAACGGACTGGATTTACTCCGCCTTGCCATTCCACGCCGCGTGTATACGGATAACCATATGAATGTAATAGCCGCTGCACTCAAAAATGTATATGACAAACGCGAAACAATCACAAGAGGCGTACGCATTGCCTGGGAAGCTCCATTAATGCGCCATTTTACAGTACAGTTGGAAAGATTATAATCACAGACTTAACGTCAAAACAAAATCCGGAAACAAGTAGTAGTGAATCCGAAAGTTCCGTTTCTCCGCCGTACGGTATTCGACGGCGGAGAATACTCCTTGTTCTTCAACCGTAAAAGGCAATATGTGCAGATGTTTCCGGAAATCAACATCGGAAGTATTCATACATTTAAACATTGTTTCCTTTGCAGACCAGTGGAGCAGCAACGACCAGGTTTCCGTACCTTTATACCAAGATACACTTTCATCTTCCCGCACGAACTTATGAGCAACTTTCCGTACGCGTTCGCCATAACATTCGACATCAATACCCACTTCTTTTTCCGGCCCGCCCAACAGAACAGCTACATAGCCTTTAGTATGCGAAATACTGATAGAAGCAGAGCCGTCTGCCAAATAAGGTTTTCCACTGGACCGATAACCAATCTCCTTTTCTTCACCAAGCATTTCATACAATAATACACGAACTGCCAACCGTTCCAATTTACGAGAATTAGCCGTAAATCCGCAAATATCAGCCTCATATTTTTCCTTATGGGGAAGCAAAGCAAGCAGCTCTTCCACTGTTTCATCTGCTTTCCAAATACCCCACCTGCAAGAACTCCCGATATATTGTTTAAAAACAGGCATTATTTTTCTGTTTCAGAACCTTCACCAGCTGGTTCATTGACTGTGAACTTCACCTTTAGGATACGGCGATTATCCATTTCGAGAACCTCAAATTCATAGCAATCGTAAGCCACCTTTTCGTGGAGTACCGGAAATTCTCCCTTCAGTTCAAGCAAAAGCCCGGCCAAAGTATCTGCATCACCTGCTACTTCATCAAAAGTTTCTTCATCAATTTTGGTTATCTTATAGAAATCCGTCAACTGTGTTTTAGCTTCAAATACCCATGTATGATCATTGAGCACAGCATACGTACGCTCTTCATCATCATACTCATCACGTATTTCACCTACAATTTCTTCAATGATATCCTCCATCGTGACAATACCCGACGTTCCTCCAAACTCATCTACCACAATAGCAATATGAATTTTATTTGCCTGAAAGTCACGAAGTAAATCATCAATCATCTTGGTTTCCGGAACAAAATAGGCAGGACGAATCAATGACTGCCAACGGAAATTATCCCCTTTGTTCAGATGAGGGAGCAAATCCTTGATATAGAGCACTCCCTTTATATTATCACGCGTCTCCGCATAAACAGGGATACGTGAGTAGGCATTCTCCACGATACACTTCAATACGTCCTTAAAAGGAGTGCGAATCTCCAGGTCCACCACATCCAAACGTGATGTCATCACCTCCTTAGCCGTCTCTCCGCCAAAACGAATGATCCCCTCCAGTATATTATTTTCTTCCGAAAGTTCAGCCTTATCTGTCAATTCCAGTGCATGCGAGAGTTCGTCTACCGAAATATTATGATTTTTGCGTACAAAGTGCTTATTGAGAAACGAAGTGGAACGTACCAATAACGATGACAACGGATAAAAAACAGAACGGCATGCCATAATACCGGGAGCTGCGAAACGACAAAAAGCCAACGTCTTCTGTGCAGAATAAATCTTCGGCATAATCTCGCCAAAAAGCAACAATAAGAAAGTCAGGACAACTGTCAGGATCAAAAACTCCGCAATAGCCGAATGAAACAGGAACACATTCATAAAGAAGAAATTGCAGAGCATAATAATCGTTACGTTCACAAAATTGTTCGTAATCAATATCGTAGCCAACAAGCGTTCCGTATCATCCAACAAATTCCTGATTTTCTCATCAGAAGGGTGTTTCCCTTCTTCAATGGCACTCAAATCGGAGGGAGATAATGAGAAAAATGCTATCTCGGAAGCTGAAGCGAAACCGGAAGCAAGTAAAAGCACACCTGCCAAGACAATGGCTATAATAGCCGAAATAGAAGGAGCATGTACGGTTATACCGTTAAAAATATCTGCCAACTGGCATAAATAAGCGTCTGGGTCCAAAGATTTTGGTTTTAGTTAAACAATTAGAACGGTAAATCGTCCGTCGGATTATTTTGTGCAGGAGCAACCTGCGATTGTGTTGACTGTACTGGAATACCCGCTTGCCCCGGCATACCTGCCTGAACCGCAGTTCCGGAGGCAGCATTTCTCGGAGAAAGCATTTCCATATTATCTACAAAAATTTCTGTAACATAACGTTTTGCACCGGTCTGATCATCGTACGAACGAGTCCGTATTTTACCTTCCACATAAAGTTTGTCTCCTTTATGCACATATTGGTCAACTATCTCAGCCAGCCTGTTACGAAATACTAAATTATGCCATTCAGTGCGATCCGGTATTTGCGTCCCATTCTGTAAAGTATACCCTTTTTCAGAAGTAGCGAAAGATACTTGCGCTACACAATTACCGCCATCGTAGTAGGTCACTTTTGGGGGTTGCCCCACATTTCCTAACAATATCACCTTATTTACCGACATACGCTTTCGTTTTTTAATTTGCTGCCAAAATTAACGAGAATAACAACATCATGCAAGAATACAACAAACTTTTATATATATTTCTCCAAGAATGCATGCACTAAACGCGATACCGGATATTGTTCCAAATCTTCTACCCTGATGCACTGATAGTCCGAAAACGAACGGGAGCTTTCCGGAAGAACCACTTCATAAAAGTTAGCATAAATCACCCTATGCGATAAAACATGCTTCACATTCCGGAGCACAGAACGCACTTCCGGACACTCTCCTTCTGCCAGCAACAAACGAAAAGAAGCCGATGACAAAAATTCTTCCTCCGACAAAGCCTTATCCGCTTCAATCAGCGGCAACTCAAACAGATTTTTCCAAATATCATCAGCCGTCCGCTTATGTATAAAGGTACACGCGCCCATGCGTACATATATATAATTAAAATAACGGTTGGATGTTTTTGTCTTATGCCGCTTCACCGGAAGCTGCATCACCAAGCCTTTCGATAAAGCTGTGCAGCTATCGGCCAAAGGGCAAAACATACAATTAGGAGCCTGCGGTGTACACTGAACAGCTCCAAAATCCATAATAGCTTGGTTATAAATCGCAGGTCGGGATTTATCAAGCATCTCATCGGCCAAAACTGCAAAAAGCCTCTTTCCTTCCGTTGAATCAATGGGAGTATCAACGCCCCAATAGCGGGAAAGTACGCGATAAACATTTCCGTCCACCACCGCATACGGCATATTATAGGCAATGGAACAAATGGCAGCAGCCGTATAATCGCCCACACCTTTCAAAGCACGCACTTCCTGATAACTTGCCGGAAACTTACCGTTCATGCTCTTGGCTGCCGCATGCAAATTACGGGCACGAGAATAATATCCCAACCCTTGCCAGTACTTCAGAACCTCATCTTCTGAAGCCGCAGCCAAAGTTTCCACATCAGGAAAACGACGAATAAAGCGAAGGAAATACTCATATCCCTGCACAACTCTCGTCTGCTGCAAAATAATCTCGGAAATCCATATCCGATAAGGATCAGCAGTATCTCTCCAAGGCAAATCACGTTTGTTATCCGCATACCAATCCAGCAAAGTTTCAGTCAATATATTCATCTCAAAGTCCATATTTACAAAAGAGCGCACCTTATTTTTCGGAAGAACAAAAATACAGATTTTCAATCTAACAAAACTTAATGCTTGGACTTTTTTAGAAAATTGTCCGAAATATATTTTTTAGAGCCGCCAAAAAGCTATATATTTGCAGTCCAAAAAATTAGAAAACAATAGTAATAATATTTTTTTTTAGGAAAAATGACTAAAGCTGATATTGTAAACGAAATTACAAAGAACACCGGAATTGACAAAGTCACAGTACTGACAACCGTTGAAGCGTTCATGGACGCAGTGAAGGCATCTTTATCAAAAGATGAAAATGTTTATCTCCGCGGGTTTGGTAGTTTTGTAGTGAAGAAAAGAGCTCAGAAAACAGCTCGCAACATCTCAAAGAACACTACTATCATTATTCCGGAACACAACATTCCGGCTTTTAAACCTGCTAAGACATTCACCATTGCTGTGAAAAAATAATAAACAATAGTATTAACCCGTAAAATTTTGAAGCTATGCCAAGCGGAAAGAAGAAAAAAAGACATAAAATGTCTACGCACAAGCGTAAAAAAAGACTAAGAAAGAACAGACATAAAAGCAAAAAGTAATTTTTAGTCTGAAGGACAAAATAAAGAACAAACTTGTGAAG